>Ga0209270_1000219_pt1 | contig 142888 bp, 133 predicted proteins | sample MTBAKSrepl1MetaG_FD_187456 | JGI IMG/M metagenome (GOLD analysis project Ga0209270, IMG submission 187456) | Enrichment culture microbial communities from Arthur Kill intertidal strait, New Jersey, USA, that are MTBE-degrading - MTBE-AKS1... | ecosystem: Environmental > Aquatic > Marine >... | reverse complement strand
TGCCCTTCATGCCCTTCAGGTAACAGAGGTTTGGAATGTGGATGCCAACCTGCTCTGCTGCGTCGATTATGTTCAGATTGTCCGGTACCCGGACCTCCTGCCCGTCTATGGTGAGCTTGACTGTGTTATTCATAAAAATGACCTCTTATTTAAATAACGTTTATAATTTCTGAGGAGTGCATACGAGCTCCTCTATCTCAATAGTATTAACATCAATGGCTTCTGTGGGACAAACACTCACGCATTCTCCACAGCGTGTGCATTTTCCTTGTATTATCTCGAAGGTCAAGGAAGGAATGACATTTGCCGTGTTAACGTTTCCTGTTATTGCATTGTATTTGCATGCCTCCAGACACTTGTCGCAACTGATGCAAAGGTCCGGGTTTATGATATATTCGGCGCGGAATACACATTCCTTTTTCGTACAGGTACCCTCGAGATGAGCGGCGAACTCATCATACGACTTATTGAGGTGCTCAATAATGAATCTACCCGTATCTTTCCCCTTCTTGCAACGGGATGCTTCGATCATAGCTTCCGCAATCCTCCTGAGGGCAGCAATATCATAAGTGGTAGGGGTGTCCAGATGCTGGGCGATTTTTATGAGGCGTATTTTTGCTTCCTGCGTTCCCAGGGAACAGGGAAAGCACTTGCCGCACATCGGGCCGGAGATAAACTCACTGACAAAATAGAGGAGCATTTGGACGGGGCATGCCTTCCCCTCAGCTTCCCTTCTTATGTCCTCCAGTTTTTTACCTTTTTCTTCGACTTCTGTTATGTTTGTCTGTTCAGTCATTTTATCAGGGTCTTAGGGTCTCTGGCATAGGTATTGCATCAGCGACTTTCTCGAATTTGATGGCACCCAATGGACATACCGAATAACAATCGCCGCACTTTCTGCATGCAAACCGGTCTATGATATAGCCTGTTTTTGTTTCCTTTATAGCATTGACTCTGCAAACTTCCTTGCAGCGCCCACAAAGGTAACAGAGGTCCCTGTCGATTGTAAATGAGGGTTGCTCAGTGACCTCAATGCTTCCCAGGGGACAGACTAGATAACACGCTTTGCACCTCTGGCAGAGTACCTGGTCTATGTAGAAATTGCCGATTTCGTCCTCTTTTATTGCCCCGAAGGGACAGGCATCTATGCAGCGCTTGCACTGATAGCATATATCAGTGTTTATCGACAGCAAACCTAGACCGGTGCAGACATTGGCGCGGCAATACTTATTCCGGATATGTTCTTCGTATTCGTGGCGAAAATATTTAATTGCCGTGAGAACAGGATTCGGCGCGCTCTGGCCGAGACCACAGAGTGAGGCATCTTTTACGTGCTTGCCGAGCTGCTCAAGCCTATCTATGTCACCGGGCTCACCATTCCCCGATGTAATTTTTTCAAGTATCTGGAGCATCTGATACGTACCTATGCGGCAGGGGGGACATTTCCCGCATGATTCCGCCTGGCAGAAAGAGAGGAAAAATTTAGCAACATCTACCATACAGTTATGCTCGTCCATAACAACCATGCCGCCTGACCCCATGATCGAGCCAAGTTTTGTAAGGGAGTCAAAGTCTACGGGTGTATCGAGGTATTGTTCTGGGATGCAGCCGCCCGAAGGGCCGCCTGTCTGGACTGCCTTGAATTTTTTATCGTCAAGAATCCCTCCCCCTATATCAAAAACAATCTCTCTCAGGGTTATCCCCATGGGGACCTCAATTAATCCGGTATTTTTAACTTTGCCGGCAAGAGAAAAAACCTTTGTACCGGGTGAAGAGCCTGTCCCCAGATTGAGGAACCAGTCAGCACCATGTTCGATAATGGGGGGAACACATGCATAGGTCTCGACGTTATTTAGATTTGAAGGGTATCCCCAGACTCCCCCGCCTATTTCCGAAAGCCTCGGAGGGCGAGGTCTGGGGAATCCTCTTTCACCTTCTACTGAAGCAACCAGGGCAGTAGATTCTCCACACACAAAAGCACCTGCACCTTCAACCACTCTTATGTTGAAATCCAGTCCGGTCCCTAAAATATTCTTGCCCAGGAGCCCGATCTCTTCAGCCTGCTTTATTGCCAGGGTTAAATTCTTAACTGCAAGGGGATATTCGTGACGTACATATATAATTCCATGTTGTGCGCCGAGTGCATAAGCACAAAGGATCATGCCCTCAAACAGACTGTGGGGATCACCTTCCATGATGGACCTGTCCATAAACGCGCCCGGGTCGCCTTCGTCTCCATTGGCTATAACGAACTTGATGGCACCGGAGGATTTTTTCGTATGGCGCCACTTTTTCCCGGCGGGGAATCCTGCCCCACCGCGACCTCTGAGATTTGCCCTGTCCACCTCATCAAGAACCTGTTCAGGGGTCATCCCGGAAAATGCCTTTTCCAATGCACGATAACCACCCACTGCAATATAATGATGGATATTGGTCGGGTCTATCTTTCCATTGTTTCTAAGGGCTATCCTTAGTTGTTTTCCGTAAAAGGGGACATCCTTGATACTGTATGAAGGTTTTTCACCAATGGAAGAATGATATAGGAGATCCCAGACAGGTTTCCCCTGCACGATCGTCTTGGATATTATATCTTTTGCATTTGCCGGCTGGACCTTCTGATAAAAATAGCTCTGGGGGTCTATTGTTATGACAGGCCCCTTTTGACATAGTCCCTGGCACCCAGTAGTGATTATCTCGACTTCTGTACCACGATCATGAGACTCACGCAGGAGCTCTTCCACTACCTCCATGGAATGGTTAGCCCTGCATGCTGTTCCGCAACAGACCTTTATCCTCTTTTCCCCCGGGTCTAAAACCCCCTTTTTTTGTATAAGATTTCGAAGAGCGGCGAGATCTTCTGCACAGGTGAGTCTCTTATTGCGTTTCATAGAAAAAAACCCCACAATGTATATTTATGGTACTACAAACTATCTACTTATAAGTATGGATACTTATTTGAGACAGATTTGATCTTCACCTGAATTGAGCGATGTCCTGGGGCACTGCGCCATTCCCGGTGATGCTACTTTTAAAAAATGCCACTTTTTAAGAAATAATGATAATAGTTAAAGAAAAATATTTGTCTTAATAATATATTCAATTCCCCATTTTTTTTCAAGCGTTATGGACAGATTGATGGATAAATTGACGTATAAATTTATGAAATGAATTGTTAATCTCTTATTTTTTTGGATATATAGGCATAATTGCTAAACTCTTATAACTATTTGACTAAATCGGCTATCTTATTTATAGTTATTGAAAATTATGCTACAGAGTATGACAGGTCTTGGTATTGAAGAGGATGACAATTTCCGGGTTGAAATCCGTTCGGTTAATCATCGCTATATTGACATAGCTATAAAAATGCCTTCTTATCTAAACCAGTACGATATACATTTAAGGAACATTATCAAAGAGAAGTTCCGGAGGGGGAAATTTGATATCACCATCTCTGCGAGCGAACAGGGTACGGGTCAATTGCATCTCAACAAAGAGATGGCGAAAGACATTTATACTGCTTTGAAGGCATTGCAGAAAGAACTCTCCATCCCCGGTGATATCACCATGGAGACACTTGCACAGTACAAGGACCTGCTTATAGAAAAAGAGCCGGGGTATGATATTGATAAACTCTACGCTGTCTTTCATAGAGCCGTCTCTGACCTTGAAGAGATGAGGAAACGTGAAGGAGAACTCATTGCCCGGAATGTGATGCCTGGGGTTGAACAGCTCCGCGTCATGCATAGCGAAATCAGAGCACTTGTGCCGGAAGAGATTACTAGATTGCAGGAGAAACTAACCGAACGCATCAGCTCTGTACTTAAAGATGAAGCAATCGACAGGAACAGAATACTGCAAGAGGTAGCTATCATGGCTGAAAAAAGCGATATATCAGAAGAGGTAAACCGTATCGAAAACCACATCAAGCAGTTTATCCATATTCTCCATAGTGATACCGCTGTCGGGAGGAAACTTGATTTCCTTCTTCAGGAAATAAATAGGGAGGTCAATACGTTATCATATAAGTCAAATGATTATTCCATAACTAAACTCGCCGTGGAGATGAAATCTGAGATTGAAAAGATCAGGGAACAAGTCCAGAATCTTCAATGAAATGAAAGGAATAGTTTATGAAAAAAGGTACACTCAGCCCCGCACTCGTCAATATAGGGTTTGGGAATGTCGTGGCGGCTACTAAAGTTGTTGCTATTGTGACACCAAGTTCGGCTCCTATGAAACGGCTTAGAGATGAGGCAAGAAAAGCCGGCAGACTGATTGATGCTACCGAAGGTAGGCGGACACGTTCGATAATCGTGACAGACAGCAACCATATTATACTGTCGGCAATCCAGGCGGAAACGATTACACAGAGGTTCCTTGAAGGGAAGGAAGTCCTTGCAGGAGAGGAAGAGTAGGGGCTGTCTCTTCATCGTCTCGGCACCTTCCGGGACCGGCAAAACAACGCTGTGCAGGAAACTTGTTTTGTCAATGCCGAATCTGCATTTTTCAGTCTCATTTACAACGAGAGACCCGCGCCCTGGCGAACTGCACGATAAGGATTATACCTTTATCGGCAGGGATGAGTTTTTTGCGATGATTGACAGGGGGGAGTTTGTAGAATGGGCTGAAGTACACGGCGCACTATACGGCACTTCCAGAAAGAGAATTGAGGATAGTCTCAGAAAAGGTATTGATATTTTGCTTGATATCGATACACAGGGAGCTGAGCAGATAAGGAAGGCATATAAGGAGGGGGTATACATATTCATAATACCCCCTAGCATGCAGATTCTGAAGCAGAGACTCGAGCAGAGAATGAGTGATTCGAAGGAACAGATTGACGAAAGACTGAAGAGGGCAGTTCTCGAGATAAAGAGCTATCCCCTGTACGACTATGTTATAATTAACGATAAAATAGACGTAGCATTCAAACAGCTGGAGGCAATTGTTATTGCACATAAAGCAAGCACCAAAACGATCAACCCGGAATGGATTGAAGAAAGGTTTCAATAGAGGAGGCCATCATGGATATAATTTCCCTGCCTATCGAATTTGACAACGATAAGATTGACGGAAAATTTAGAATTATTGCCATTGCTGCTCAGAGGGCGAAAGAACTTGCTGCAGGTGCTGAGCCCAAGATTAAGACCAAAGCCCGTAAGATAAGTACTATATCCCTCGAGGAGACAATAGGCAATACCCTGGAATTTCTGACGGGAGAGAGTGCGAGAAAAGCAAGAGAAGACGCAAAGAAATTTGACTACAGGAGACTCCTGGAAGAGAAAAAGAGAGAAATGAACGGTGAGGATCTTACAGAGTTTGAGAAAGATTTAAAGGTCTATCTCCATGAAAAGGAGGCAATGGACAAGAAAGCTCTGGAGGGTCTGTTCAGTGAAAAACGAGAGGAAGGCGCTGAGGAATAAATCCTTACTGCTTGGAGTAACAGGAGGGGTTGCTGCTTATAAATCTGTAGATCTAGTGCGAAGACTAAGGGAGGAAGGCCTGACGGTCACCGTTATCATGACCAAGGCCGCTCAATATTTCGTAACACCTTTATCTCTCAGTATCGCATCCCAGCAAAAAGTCTATTCAGACCTCTTTCATGACCCAATGGCCCATATATATTTGCCTTCTGGCGCAGATATTATGGTCATAGCCCCTGCAACAGCAAATATCATCGGTAAATGTGCGCGGGGGATTGCCGACGATCTTCTGAGCACGAGTTTCCTTTCGTTCAGGGGGCAGGTTATTATCGCCCCCTCGATGAACTGGAGGATGTACGAAAATCCTGTATTCCGGGAAAATCTGAAGTGTCTTTTATCAACGGGAGTTATTCAGGTCGGGCCGGAAAAAGGGAGCCTGGCATGCGGAGAAGAAGGAATGGGGAGAATGGCTGAGACTTCTGATATCGTTGATACTGTCCTCTCTTGTATGACAGAGAAAGACCTGAGCGGTGAGAAGATACTCGTGACAGCTGGTCCCACGAGAGAATATATTGACCCAGTGCGATTTCTTTCTAACAGGTCATCAGGAAAGATGGGATATGCGATTGCCCGGGCAGCCTTGCGGAGAGGCGCGGACGTAACATTGATCAGCGGTCCTTCGTCCCTGGAGAAACCTAAGGGAGTACATTTCATCTCAGTCGAGACAGCGTCCGACATGCTGGGAGCCATAGAAAAAGAAGCCCGTTTATCGACGGTACTAATAATGTCTGCTGCTGTTTCTGATTTTATGCCTGCAAAAAAAAATACCGACAAGATTGAAAAGGCCGGGGACCTGACGATGAGGTTTCGTCCAACCCCCGATATCATTTCTGCAATATCTGGGAAGAGGAAAAGGCCGTTTATTATCGGGTTCGCAGCCGAAACAGGGAAAAGAATTCGACGTGCAAGAAAGAAATTAAGGGATAAGAAGATGGATATGATAGTGTTTAATGATGTTACGGAAGAAGGTTCAGGGTTTGATTCTGATACGAACAGGGTCGTCATCATTGACAGTAAGAAAGAAACTGAACTGCCACGCATGAGCAAAGAATCAGTCGCAGATGCAATATTAGATATGCTTCTTGAAGTCAAAACTTGACTTTTTTTTGTTTTTCGTTGAAAATTTGGGCATATTATGGCATTTGAAGATATTGAGAGATTAAAAGACAAGGTCAGTAGGGATCCTAACTCTAAACTATTCATTCCACTTGCCGAAGAATACACGAAGGCCGGAATGTTTGATGATGCCATTGAAGTTCTTACAAAGGGTCTTGAAAGGCAGCCTGATTATATGAGTGCTCGGGTTTCCCTGGGAAAGGTTTATATAATGCAGGGGATGCTCGAAGAGGCGAAAGGTGAATTTGAAAAAGTCGTAGGCTCCATCCCCGATAACCTATATGCACACAAACGGCTTGCCGAGATCTATAGGGATCTAGGTGAGAAAGACAAAGCTATAAAAGAGTTTAAAACAGTGTTAAAACTAAACCCGATGGATGACTGGGCAGCAACGAACATTACGGATATACAGGCAGGGCCAAAGCCTGTCCCGGAAGAAGAAAAAGCAGAGGAAATGCAGGAGCCCCCTGACGTGATTAGTGACATTACAAAAGAGGGGCCCTCAGAGTTTTCAGACCTGGAAGAAGCGTTAGGAGAAATTGAGGTAATTCCTGCACAAGCAGGGGAAGAGGCTTTGGATGAGCTCGAGGAAGTATTTTTTGAAAAGGAGGAAGAAGCTCTGGAAGAGCTTGGAGAGCTATCCCCCGAGACAGGCGAAGAGACGGTGGAGCCCATAGAGGAGATGATACCTGAAATCGTTGAAGAGACTATGCAGGAGGGGCCGCCTGTTTCACAGGCAGAGGAAGAGACCCTTGAAGCAGGGGAAGAAGGTATGGATGTAACTGAGGAAATACCTTTGGAAGGCTTGCCTACTTTTGAGGAGGTGTATAAACCTTCAGAAGCTGTTTTTGGTGAGGAAGAGGCGGGAATAAAAGAGGAGATATCTGAAGAACGCCCTCTGAGTGTTTATGATGCAGATACCTTCATAGTTCAAAATAAATTTATCGAGGCAATGAGAGTTTACAGGACGATTCTTTCACAGGAGCCCGGGAACAAACAGGTAATTCAGCGCGTCGAGGAACTTAAGGCACTCCTAAAACTGCTGGGTAAAGACACGGAGGATTTGATATCGAGATTGAATCTCCTGCAAGAATATTTCAACAAGAGACGCGATGAATTTCGAAGACGTACTTAAAGAAGCTGTGGAGAAGGTTAACGGTGCCGTTTCTGCCATGATAATCGGCACCGACGGCATATCAGTTCAGGAATATGCTATGGAAAAGCTCATAGACCTCACAGGGCTGAGCGCTGAAGCATCGGCAATGATAAAAGATATACGGACTGCTGCGGATAATCTTAAGCTCGGTGAAGCAAGGGAGTTTTCGATCATTTCCGACAGATGTGGCATTATCATGAGAAAGATCAACGCTGACTATTATATCGCCCTTATCATAAAGCCGGATGGCAACTACGGGAAGGGGCGATATATCCTCAAGACAGTAATCCCTAAATTGGAAGCTGAATTCTGAGTGTAAACTTTCCTTTATGAAAAAAACCGCAAAAAAAGTACTGGTTATTCACGGACCTAACCTGAATCTCCTCGGCAGGAGAGAGACGGATATATACGGAATGAAGTCATTGAGTGCGATTAATAAAAGCATATCTGTGCTTGCCTCAGAGCTGGGTATCCATGTAAAAACAATACAGCTGAACAGTGAAGGAGATATTGTAAACGTGATTCATAAAGGCGGCTACGATGCCCTTATAATCAATCCTGCAGCCTATACCCATACAAGCGTAGCAATAAGAGACGCCATCGCAGCGGTTGGAAAGCCCACTATTGAAGTCCATCTGTCAAACATCTCCCGGAGGGAGGAATTCAGGAAACTGTCGTTTATAACCGGGGTCTCAGTCGGTCAGATAAGCGGTTTCGGCCCTGAGAGTTATCTCCTTGCGCTGAGAGCCGCAGCCAGCATTCTTAGTCAATGAGCAGACGTCTTGCCTCCCTCCCGGGACAGCAAATCCGTCACCTTTACTCTTCCCGCCTGCAGAGAGTAAAGGCGTTTATAATGAGAAATGCCTGTGAAGGGTTCCTTATTACAAATCTGGATAATATACGATATCTTACCGGCTTCACCGGTTCTTCAGGTATACTCCTGATAACCCGGAAAGGAGCATATTTTATTACTGATTTTCGTTACAAAGAGCAGGCTGAGAAAGAACTCCAACAGGGGGACATTGTAATTGCAAAAGGAGATATAATCAAAACGATAAAAGTCCTTTCCGAAAAAACTGCCGTAAGGACAATCGGTTTAGAATCCTCCCTGCCCTACGTATTGTTTCAGAAGTTGTCTAAGAGGGGTCTGCATGTCAGAGCTTACGATGGAGTTATTGAAAGGCTTCGGGCAGTCAAGGATGCCATTGAGTTGGGAAAGATTAAGGAGGCGGTACATCGTGCAGAGGCTGCCTTTAATTTAGTGAGGCCGCACATCAAACTCGGGATGAGAGAACGGTCCATAGCCTTAAGGCTCGAGGAGATATTAAAGAAAAGAGGCTGCAGGCATATTCCGTTCGACATCATTGTTGCAACCGGTCCTCATTCTGCAATGCCCCATGCTAAGCCAACGGACCGGAAAATTACCCAAGGTGATTTTATCATTATCGACTGGGGCGGCGAGTCTGATGGTTATTTTTCGGACATGACAAGGACGTTACTTGCAAAAGGCGATAACCTCGGAAGAAAAAAGAAAATCTATCAAACAGTTTTAAACGCAAACCAGAGAGCCCTTGATAACGTATTGCCCGGGAAAAGATCGAAAGAAATTGATTCTTCAGCCCGCGACTTTATCAAAAAAGCTGGTTACGGTCAATACTTTGGACATGCAACCGGCCATGGGGTGGGATTACAGGTACATGAACTGCCCCGGATAACGTGGAACAAAAACGAAGTTATCCGGGAAAATATGATCTTTACCATTGAACCGGGTATTTATGTGCCAGGCCTTGGGGGTGTTAGAATAGAAGACATGGTTGCAGTTAAACATGGGGGGCCGGCCGTCTTAACAAATATTCCAAAGAAATTAAGCATAATCACATAGGGAAGAGATTCACTGTACTGAATTATATCCGGAATATTTTTTTAAATGGATAGCGAGCGAATAGTAATAATAAAGAATTCCTCACATCAATCCAAATCCCTGTATTTCTCGTTATCAACCTAAAAAAAAAGGTTGTAGAATCAGAGGCAGGATTGCCCTCAAAGTCAACTTAAAATATATGATTGTAAAACCGGCATGAATAATTTAGCATGGTATTACAATGATAGGCTATGAAAAATTAGTAGAATTTTTAAAGACGAACAAATATACTTTATCTAAAACAAAATGAGCAGGCAATGTTTTTTTAAAAATGGTAAAATTGTCCAAACTTATGAGCATGCGGGGTTAGCTATTTGATATCAACAAGCGATTTCAAGAAAGGGAAAAAGATAGAATTTAAAAACGAGCCATGTGAGATCGTTGATTTCCAGCATGTAAAGATAGGAAGAGGGGGTGCAATCGTCAGGACGAAGCTGAAGAGCCTTCGAACAGGAAATATTCTGGAACATACGTTCAGGGCAGGCGAAAAAGTTGAAACTCCTCAGCTTGAGCAAAAGGAAATGCAATATCTATACGCGCAGGATGAACTCTATTATTTTATGGACATGGAGACCTATGAGCAGATTCCTCTCACAGCTGAGCAGCTTGGCGACGCAAAGAAATTTATCAAGGAAAACATGCTCGTTGGAATCCTTTACTATAATAAGTCGCCATTGACTGTAGCCATCCCGATTTTTGTAGAACTTGTTGTTGCAAAGACTGCCCCCGCAGGATTCAAAGGCGATACAGCATCAGGAGGGAACAAACCAGCAACATTAGAAACAGGAGCAATCATTAAAGTTCCCTTCCATATTAATGAAGGCGACACTATCAAGATTGATACAAGAACCGGCGAATATATTGAAAGGGTAAAATAATGGAACTTGAGGATTTAAAAGAGCTTATCGAACTTCTCAAGGAGACTGATATTACTGAGCTGCACGTAGAAAAAGACGGTAGCAAGGTAAAAATAAAACGGGAAAAGATCATTTCTCCGATCGGGATGCCTGTGCAAAAGAGTCTACATACCGAGGAGAAGTTAGTAGCTGAAGTTGAGGACGAGACGCAGAGGCTTGTGACAATAACATCGCCGATTGTGGGAACTTTTTATAGGGCGGCTTCGCCGGAAGCTAAACCGTTTGTTGATATAGGACAACGCGTCAACAAAGGTACCGTGCTCTGCATCGTTGAAGCTATGAAACTCATGAATGAGATCGAAAGCGACGTCGATGGAATTGTCGTAAAAGTTCTGGTTGAAAATGGTCAGCCGGTTGAATATGGCGAGCCTTTATTTCTTATTGAGCCTCTGTGAATGATTTGGAAAGGCATTGAAGTTTTCTGTCCTTTACTTTGATTGAATATAAATGAAACTCTTCGAGAAGATTTTAATAGCGAACCGTGGTGAGATTGCTGTAAGGATAATCCGTGCTTGCAAGGAACTTGGAATAAAGACGGTTGCCGTATATTCTGATATTGAAAGGGACGCGCTTCACCTAAGGCTGGCAGACGAGTCGGTCTGTATAGGTCCTGCACCTGCAAGTCAGAGTTACCTGAACATCCCAGCAATCCTCAGCGCAGCTGAAATCACCGACTCTGATGCTATCCACCCCGGTTATGGTTTTTTAGCAGAGAATTACCATTTTGCCGAGGCGTGTATGACGTCAGGAATTACTTTTATAGGACCTACCCCTGAAAATATTCGCCTTGGGGGTGACAAGGCTAAGGCAAGACAGACGATGAAAAGGAAAGGCGTCCCTGTTGTATCCGGCAGCGACGGCCCTGTTCCTACAGAAGAGGCAGCGCTGAAAGTAGCCAGAAAGATAGGATTTCCCATAGTAATCAAGGCCTCTGCGGGCGGCGGAGGGCATGGCATGAAGATTGTGAAAGAAGAAAAAGATCTCGAACAGTCATTTTACATGGCACAAAGAGAGGCCCTGACAGCATTTGGAAACAGCGAGCTCTACATTGAGGAATACATACCGGAACTGAGGCATGTGGAAGTACAGATTATGGCAGATAATAAGGGCAATGTCGTTTACCTCGGTGAGCGGGACTGTTCAATACAGAGGAGACACCAGAAGCTTATCGAGGAGTCCCCGTCGCCCATCTCGACAACAGAAAAGTTTAAGAAGAGGATAGGTGAATTAGGGGTCAAGGCTGCCCGGGCTATTAAGTACAGAAATATCGGGACTGTTGAGTTTATTGTTGACCCGAAAGGGAACATGCATTTTATTGAGATGAACACACGCGTGCAGGTAGAACATCCGGTAACAGAAGCAGTTACGGGCATCGATATCATAAAAGAACAGATAAAACTTGCAGCGGGATTCCCCCTCGAATACAAACAGAGCAGGATAAAACCATACGGGCATGCTATTGAATGCCGCATTAATGCAGAGGACTCTGAGAGATTTATTCCGTCGCCGGGGAGAATCGCATTTTTGTCATTGCCCGGAGGCGGGGGGGTTCGGGTTGATACCGCGATCTATAGCGGATACGTCATCCCGTCCCATTATGATTCCCTTATAGCGAAACTCATTGTACACGGCACTGATAGGGCAGAAGCTATTACCAGAATGCGGCGTGCGCTTGACGAATTTATTATAGAGGGCATTCATACAACAATTCCCTTCCATAAAAAAGTTATCAGCAATCCGGAATTCATAACCGGCAATTACGACACTAATTTTGTTGAGAAAATTAACGGGAATACCCAGGAAACTGTTTAGACCGGGCGTGCATTCTTTCCGCAGAAATATCCCGGCTCGGGGTAGTAAAGACAATTAGAGATACAATACATAATTTATGCCCAAGAGTAAGACCGTCTATCAATGCCAGAACTGTGGCTATGTGAGCCCGAAATGGCTGGGGAGATGCCCTGACTGCGGAGAGTGGAATGTATTCGTCGAAGAGAGAAAAGTTTCTGTTACCGGGCAGTCATCGCGCGACATCCATCCCGGAAAATCGAAACCCCGGCCGTTGAGTTCCATCTCGGGAGGATATGAAAAGCGAGCGTCTACCGGTATGAAAGAGCTCGACAGGGTCCTCGGAGGGGGTGTTGTTTCAGGTTCGGTAGTACTTATAGGTGGTGATCCGGGGATTGGAAAATCTACGCTGCTCTTGCAGACCTTGTCCGGCCTTTCAAAGAGATACGGTCCGGTACTGTACATCTCAGGGGAAGAATCGCCGGAGCAGATCAAGATAAGATCTGAAAGGTTATCTATAAATTCAGATGACATTATACTGGTCTCAGAGACATCTCTAGAAAGCATTTTGCATCATGCTGTGAAAGTAATTCCGAAGGCCTTGGTCGTTGATTCCATACAGACGGTCTACACGGAGGAACTTGTTTCTGCTCCCGGTTCTGTTAGTCAGGTGAGAGACTGTGCATCAAAGCTGATGCTTTTCGCAAAAAGGTCGGATATCCCTGTATTCATTGTCGGTCATGTAACAAAGGAAGGTGCGATTGCAGGCCCTCGTGTCCTCGAGCATATTGTTGATACCGTGTTGTATTTTGAAGGAGACAGGGGTCATTCTTATCGTATCCTGAGGACGGTGAAAAATCGCTTTGGTTCGACAAATGAGATAGGAGTTTTTGAGATGTCCGATGCAGGCCTTCTGGAAATAGAGAACCCTTCCAGACTATTCCTCTACGAGAGGCCTGTTAATGTTTCGGGGTCAGCGGTTGTTGCAAGCCTTGAAGGTACAAGGCCGTTGATGGTGGAAATACAGTCTCTTGTGTCACAGAGCACTTTTGGCATGCCCCGAAGGACAGCCATGGGTGTTGACTTTAACAGGGTCAACCTGCTGGTAGCGGTTCTTGAGAAGAGAGTAGGTCTTCACCTTGGCGGAATGGATATCTTCGTAAATATTGTGGGGGGTCTTCGTATTAGTGAACCGGCAATTGACCTCGGAATTATTACCGCGATAACATCTTCACTCAGAGATATTCCGGTCGACCGGCATGTCTTCATGTTTGGTGAGGTAGGACTTTCCGGCGAAGTGAGGGCTGTGACCCAGGCTGAAGCCCGGCTGAAGGAGGCGGCTGCGATCGGGTTCGGACGGGCTCTATTACCATCGGGAAATGCAGAAAAAATAAAGAATAATTGCGGCGTTGAAATCATGGGAGTAAAAACCGTTGAAGAATGTCTTGAGATTATTTTTCATTAGTACCATCATGTTCTTATGCTCATGTGCGGCTCCGGAGGTTTTACCAACATACGAGGGAATGGATCCGGAAAACGGGTTGCATTTGAACGGGCATATCACCCGTATCGAAGCAGACTTCGATATAACCTTTCAAAAGGATGACGGTTCCATGGTGAAAGGTAAGGGCGTATTGACTATCTCGAAGAACGGTGACCTTAGCCTGCGCGTTTACTCACTCGGTTTTCTTGCATTCGAACTTACATCGGACCATGGCATTGTCAAGAGCGCACCGGCGCTTGACCGGACGAAAAGGAAAATCCTGACTCACGGGTTAAGAGATTGTTTGTTCTGGTGGGATACTGAAGACTATGAAATTGCCGATGAAGGGGATGCATATTTCATACGAGGCTTTCCTCGAAAGTTATGGATCGACAGCAGGACGATGCTCCCGGTACAACAGTCGGTGCAGCTTGAAGACGACAGGGAGTTGTGGTTCTATTATGAAAAGCCGAAGAAGATGGGAGAAGTATGGTATCCGTCCAGCATCAGGATAGAACTGTCAAGGTTTTCTGTGACCTTGGAGTTTGACGAGATGTTATTTGCAAGTGAGGGATAACAGTGTGCCTTGATAGTTGTTTGATGGAGGTTTTGTACAAATAAGGCCTACAAGAAAATAGGAAATATGCCTATTCTATCTCTTTTGATGCTCAACTATATTTGATATTAAAGGAAGTGGACCTTGAAGCTATTTTGTCAAAAGGGTGAGCCGGATTGTGCTCACAGGTTTTATACCTTATATGGAATGAGGTTAAAGACTAATTTAGCTTTTCCATGGTGAAAGGTGTATTATCGCTTTTTAAACCCACAAAATAAATTCCAGATGGAGGTAAATATGAGAAAGATTCCGATTTATTTAATGCTAAGGGTGGCTGTTGTCTCAATTTTTTTGACAGGCTGTGCAGCCCATGTTACTCCGGAGGGAACATATATAGAGCCTCTTCCCGCCACAGTTTATGTAGGAGCACCTGTAGTTGTGGCCCCTCCTCCTCATATCGTGGTTCGACCACTTCCGCCTGTCATTTATTATCCCGACAGACCTTCCCTGTATCGCTATAGCAACATTTACTATTACAATTATCATGGGGACTGGTATTACGGAGAGCGCGAAAAAGGGCCATGGCATAAATTACCAAGGAAATACTACCCTCCTCGCAAGAAAAGGTATAAACGATGAAGTGAACGGAAGCCGGATTAAGTCTTTATATTTGAAAAAATTCCCGATACCCAAATCGTGAGAGAACATTAGCTAACGATTGGTTTAATTGCGTAGCAGTGCCTGTTATCGCTATCCGATAAGTCTTGATATAGTGATAGAACTGAGAACAAAACGTTAATATGAGATCAGGCCTGCTTCCCTACTCGATATAACGGGGAAAAACTGTAAGGCTTAAATTGGTATCATTTTGCAGGATGTATAACCTGAACTTCAGGATTCTTTCCAGTGCCCGGGAAGATATTTTCGGGAATCTCCTTTTTTTCCAATTAAGCTCCGGATAATGCAAATATGAGCCTAAAGAAGAAAAAAATAATTATTATGACAGCCGTAATTACCATTCTTTTTGTCATCACGGCTGTGGCTGTTTCTTTTATTATCGACGTAAATATCTATAAGGAAAGGATAGAAACTGCCCTGTCTGATTCGCTGGGAATGGATGTAAGGGTTCGGGGAAAAATGAAGGTTTCCATTTTCCCCGACGTCCGGGTTTCTCTGAAAAATATATACGTCAGCAGCAAGGGCACTGATTGTTGTGTTGTCGATGAAGTGAAAGTATACCTAAAGGTACTACCGTTAATACGTGGTGAAGTAAGAGTGAAAGGGATTGGACTAGAGACCCCGACGTTTAATTTAGTAAAGAATAAACAAGGGATGTTTAACTTCGTTTTACCCGGCAAGTCTTCATCGACAGCGCTCCCGCCTGTGAAAAAAGTCTATGTCTCAAAAGGAAACATTATATATTTGGACGAACAGACCAATGATAAGATTATGGTGAGAGGTATCAATCTCTCATTAGCAAATATATCAACTGGCAATAATAGTGGTCAAAATATCCGGAAGATTTCATTTAACGGGGAATTGAACGTTAAAATATTGAAAGCTAAGGATTATGAGGTATCAGACCTCTCCTTCCATATAAAAGCAAAGAATGATGTTATTGAGCTGCATTCAGTTTCGGAGAGCGATAAGCGTGACAAAGGGAAAAGCAGCATTACCATAGACTTGACTGAGAATATTCCTCATTTCACCATCCAATATATCGGATCGGGACTCCCGGCTGAAGAAGTGTTGCAAAAATTGTCTCAGAAAGAAATTCTGACAGGCAAAATAAATCTTACTGTGAACCTTTCGATGAAGGGTAAAAATCTGTTAGACACTAAAAAAACACTTAATGGAGACGTACTTATCACAGGAGAAAATTTGGTGTTCCACGGGATTGATATTGATGAGTTTATCTACAAGTTTGACAAGAGCAAGAGGTTTAATCTCTTCGACGTAGGTGCCTATTTTTTTGTAGGTCCATTCGGTCCTATAATCACCAAGGGGACGGAGTTTGCAAGCATTTACAGTTCCTTGCAGAAAGAGGAAGACAGCGCTATCAGGAAACTCATATGCTTATGGAAAATTAATAATGGAGTTGCAGATGCAAAGGATGTAGCCCTGTCAACGGAAGAGAACAGGATTGCAATGAAGGGGAAACTGGATTTTGTCAACGAACGGTTCCTTGATGTCACTTTGGCAGTGCTGGACAACAGGGGGTGTGCCGTGCTTATCCAGGAAATGCACGGGAGTTTCAGCAGCCCTGAGATTGAGAGAATAAGTACTGTTGAGGCAGCCCTGGGACCTGTTCTGAGCGTGTTAAAGAAGACCAAGGAAGCTCTTTTGGGTAAAGAAAAGTGCGCGGCTTTTTACACGGGTTCACTGGGACATCCGAATTAAAAATGATGTTGAATCCGGGGCCGGAAGCGAAAGCAGCGTTATTTGTCGTCCTGGCTTAGCCCGAGGTCCACAGCCACAGTCTCGATGGTAGTACTGTCGATCTTGTCTGCCTTAAACAGATAGCCCTCGAGGAGTGCATTATCACAGACTGTGTTGATTCGCCTTGCGACCCCGCGGGTATATTTATAGATGAGTTTGATCGCATCCTCTGAAAAGATATCATCGCTGTTCCCGGCGACTTTCAGTCTGTGTTTTATATAATCACCCGTATCTTCTTCAGAAAATGCCTTCAAACGTATCTTGATTGCTACTCTCTGTTTGAGTGGTTCGTCTAACGAGAGAACTTCTTCGAGGTCTGAGAGGCCGAAAAAGATAAAATTGAGCATTTTCCCTTCGGGCATTTCCATATTCAAAAGTCCCCGGAACTCTTCCATGATCTCCCTTGAATTTAACATCTGGACTTCGTCTATCATGACTACTGCCCGTTTTCCTTCATCATTGATTGTAGAGAGCCTATTGTAAATCTGCGTGAGGAGCTCAATTCTGTTGTCTTTTAAATCCTTGACCCCGAGTTGTATGGCAAATTTTTTAAAGAGCCATTCTGTGCTTACCGTTGAATGGACGACGACAAGGAGGGCTGCTTCGTAAGAGTCTTCATCGAGGTCCTCGAGGAATCTCCTCGCGAGCGTTGTCTTTCCTGTCCCTATCCCGCCGATGACGACAGCGAGGCCCTTTCTTGTATCAACTGCGTATTTAAGTTTTAGGAGTGCATCGGAATGCTGGCGGCTGCTATAGTAGAATCTGCTGTCAACGACATTCGAGAAAGGGTGTTCTTTAAGGTTATAATATTCTAAGTAATCCATCAGGAATTATGGTTTTAGGGTATCAGCAAACACTTCCGGTCAGAGGTATGATACCCTGTCTTTTCTCTCTTTGGGCGTTTTCTTTTCAATCTCCGGTTCTGCGACCTTTGCCTTCAAAGTATCTATTCTATCAGAAACAGACCGAAATTTTGAATTCCATCCATAGACCTCTGTGTATAAATCTAACGCTTCTTTCAGGTTGCCGTTTTTTTCACAGGCTTTTGCGATATCGTATTTAATTGCCCAGTATGACTCGTTCCTGTCCTCCATTTTATCGATGGCACTTTTCAAGACTTCTACAGCAAGAGAGTATAGACCTTTTTCCATGTAGCAGATTCCGAGCATGTTGGAAGTAGTAACAAACAGTTTTTGATTTTTGCGCGATGTCTGGAATTCTCTTATAGCATCATCAATAAGCCCCATTTCCTTATAGGCTATCCCGAGGTTGTAATGTGTTTCATAATCTTCCTCTTCAAGCTCCTTCTCGATTCCTTTTTTAAATTCAGTAAAGATCTCCATTACATCGCTCTCTAGTGAAATTTCATGTAAATCTTCTGCTTCGAGAATCTCCCCTTCAGGTGCAAGGGCGTCGTGCTGTCCTGTTTCAATATGCTCTTGCGGTTCCTCCTTTTCAGAAATCTGGTCCAGAGAGGACAGTTTTTGGCTTATCTCGCTGTTTTCAGGAAACTGGTCATGCAGTTTTGTCAGGACGTCGCGGGCCTCATCAATGAGTCCCTGTTGTACATAAAAGTCAGCCTCTGCTATTTCCTCCTCATAGTCTGGCGGGGGCGTACTTTCAGGAGATATAACCTCTGCTTCTGGCCGGGATAACTGAGCTGTTTTTGTTGAAATATCAATGAGTCTCTGGTCAGCCGGGTCAATTTCTTGTGCTTCCTGAAGAACCTGCTCACTCCGGAGACTGTCACCGGCTTGCTGATAGAGATTATGGAGTATGAGACATTCTGTAATTGCCTGTTCTTTATCATTGAGTTCAGCATAGAGAGTTTTTAATCTCATATGGAGTTCTATGTTCTCAGGGTTGATATCCCTGTAAGGTTCAAGAAGGTTTTTTACATTTTCATGTAGACCGTACCTGAAGAATATGTCAGCCTCTACGATTGCTTCATCAATTGTTTTTTCGGAAGCAGCTGCGACATAATCATCCGAAATTTCCTTGTCAATGATCTCAATCTTCTCTCTCAGGATTTCATTCTCAGGAGTTATTTCGAACGCATCCCTGTAACACTCAATGGCTTCTTTCTTCATCTCCTGTTCTGAGAAGACATCCCCGAGTGCAACAAGCTCGTCAGCGACCCGTGATTTTTCATCAAGTTGTCTATAGAGAGACACGAGCCGTTTGCCTGTTTCGATCGGGTCTATATCTTTGAAAGATTCAAGGAGTTGAATTGCATTATCAAAATGCTCATTAATGATCATTTCGTCAAGAACGGGAAGATACTCGCTCCATGCTTTTTCTTTATCGCCCCTTTGGATATAAAGATCTCCCAGGAGCTTTCTTGCCTTGACGTTTGCTGGCTCTATTTCCACGATCTTCAAGAGATGCTTTTGTGCTTCATCGAATTTGCCGATTGTTATACAGAGCTGGGCACATCTGAGATGGATTTGAGTATCGTCGGGGAACAGACTGCATGCTTCCTTCATCTGCTCGACTGCCTGATCGAGTTTTCCTGTTCGCTCATAAAGATTGTTCATCCCTATAATCGCCTCTTTCAGCACTGGCTCAATTTCGAGAGCTTTCCTGTAATAATCCATCGCCTTTTCCAGGTCGTCTTTTTCAGAGAAAAGCATTGCAAGCTGAAAATACTGCTGTGAAGACTCCTTAGACAGGCCTTCTTTTGCATATATTTCCGCAACCTTGATCCTGAACGGGATATTGGACGGAGAGATCTTCAGGATTTTTTCATATATCTCGAGGAGATTTTCTTTTTTACCCTCTTTTGAAAGGCTGTCAGCACTTGCAAGGTAATATTTTATGGCATCGGTGGTAAGCCCTTTTTCCTCATTGAGTTCGCCAAGTGCGAGGAGTGAATCAGCATCCGACGGCTTGATATTTAGAATCTTCTTATATAATGCGAGTGCCTTGAGAGAAAAACCCTCGTGTCTGAAAAAGTTTGCAGCCTTATGGAACGACTTGACGGCACTGGTTTTGTCACCGTTTTTAAGGTATAGATCCCCGAGTGTATTATAGGTGGAAGCATCGGGATAGTCTTTGACGAGTTTCTCCCACTCGGCGATAGCTTTTTCGATCTGTCCCTTGGCAAGATACTTCTTTGCTTCTTTGATAATTGCTGTTTTATCAGACATTTTAGATATATTTTACATTATCATATTTGGAAAAACCTTTCAACAGAACCGCACGCCGTAATAGTATAGCAGCCTGTTTATAATAATAACACGGTATTACACAAAATAGGTGTGTGAAAAGCAGGCCTGAAAACACTATATTATACTGTAATGAAACTAATGATTTCTAAGACCTCAATGAAAAAATAGTATACTAATCTTCGATGAGATTAAGCATATTCTCGCGACTTATTATTGGCTATATGGCTGTGTTCCTTCCGGTTATGGCAGTCAGTGTATATACTATTTTTCAGTTAAGACAGTTCAATAATATTAACCGTTCCATTACAGATATTGACAACCAGATCATCGAATATGGCAACAAACTTTCAGATTCCTTTCTTTCACAGGTTCAACATGAGAGGAAATACATAATAATAAAGGATGATGCACTTTACGATCAGTTCCTGATTGCTGAAAAGGACTTCATCCAATATTTTGAAAAGTTGGCGTCCCTGGCAGACACACGCCGCAATAAGGATTTACTGATTGAAATAAGGGATTACTACAGCCGGTACATATCCTTGTTCAATGAAGAGATAGAATTTGTAAGGGCAAATAAAAGCTATTCCCAAGACTGGTATAAACAAGAAAAAGAAAAGGCCGTGGATGGGATAATGGAAGGGATGAAAAAATTGAAAATCTATACAGAGCAGGATACCTATGAAAAAATAAAGCGACTCGGAGAGACCGGGGCAAAAGCTCACAGCGTAGCTATGGTAATGATAATAATCTCTATGCTTTTCGGGATAGTTGTATCTATCTTTATTACCAAGAGTATAACCAGACCCCTCTCAGTTATGAAGAAAAAAACACGTGACATTGCCGGGGGAGATTTTGATGAAAATTTGAGCATTTCCGCTCCTCCGGAAATAAAAGAATTATCGCAGGACTTTAATCTCATGTGTAACAAACTAAAAGAAATGGATAAAATGAAGTCTGATTTTTTCTCTTTAATGGCCCATGAGCTGCGTACCCCCTCGCCTCTATTAAAGAAGGAACAAATCTCCTTTTGGAAGGCATAGGAGGAGAAGTTCAGGAAAAACAGAAAAAGCTTTTGAGAATTATAGCAGAAGAGAGCAACCGCCTGATTGAGATGGTCAATTCGCTGCTGGATCTCTCCAAAATGGAAACAGGGATGATGTCCTTCAATTTCACTGGTTCAGATATCAAACTCTTGATAAATAAAGTTATTGCCGGGGTTGAACCATTGGCGGTGGCTAAAAATGTCAGCCTAAAAGCGGATATTGCGCAGGATTTGCCGGTTATAAAAATGGATAACGAAAGAATTCTTCAAGTACTGCTGAATTTGATAGGCAATGCTGTGAAATTCACACCGGGCGGTGGTAAAGTAACCGTATCCGCACGGACGTGGGGGCAGGAGGTGTGGGTCTCCGTAACGGACACGGGACCCGGCATTCCGAAAGAAAATTTGAATACGATTTTCGATAAATTTAAGCAGACGACAATAACAGGGTATAATAAAATCAAGGGAACTGGTCTGGGCCTGGCTGTTGTAAAAAATATAATAATCGCTCATGGAGGTAAGGTTTGGGTAGAAAGCGAAGTAGGACATGGAAGTACATTTATTTTCTCTTTACCGGTCTGATTTCTCTTTTTCTCACAGGATGTGTTATATCGGAGAACATAAAAAAGATACAGGAAGATAAAGAAGCCTACGGACACCTGCTAAGGGCTAAAGACCTCCTTGCCCATGGGGATTACGAAGGTTCTTTGAAAGAGAACAGGAAGGTCCTGTCCCTAGCTGACAATAAACCACCAGCTGATGAAGCCCTTTTCAATATTGGACTCATTTACTCCCATTATGGATATCAGAAAAAGGACTATAAGGAATCATTAAACTTCTACAGAAGGCTGGTGAGGGATTTCCCCGGGAGCCCACTGGTAGTGCAGGCAAAAATATGGATAGGTGTTCTAGAAGTAATCGAGAAGACTAAACAGGTAGATATAGAGATAGAAGAAAAAAAGAAGGAACTTTCCAGATAGGTAAGAAAATGTCTTCAGTAAAGATATTGGTGGTTGATGATGACAGCAACCTCCTTGAGCTGATAAGGATTAGGCTTGAATCGGCAGGCTACCGGGCAGCTACGGCAGCAAAAGGAAAAGAGGCCGTGGATGCAGTAAAAGGCCAGGTTTTTGACCTTGCTATCGTTGACCTACAGCTTGAAAACCAGAGCGGCATAGCCCTTATGGAGGAACTGCATCTGATAAATCCGGAGATGCCCGTTATTATCCTCACTGCTTACGGAAGCATAGAAAGTGCAGTGGAAGCTATGAAAAGAGGCGCCTTTAATTATCTTACCAAACCTTTCAATTCGCAGGAACTTCTTTCGCAAATAGAAAAGGCACTGGAGGGCTACAGGATCGCCTCTGAGATAAAAGAATTAAAGGTGCTTCTGGAAGAGAAGTTAGATTCCTCGAATATTGTGGCAAGAAGCGAGAAAATGCGGGAGGTATTGGAGCAAGTATCCCGTATTGCCAAGACAGAGTCCACAGTCTACATACACGGTGAAAGCGGCACGGGAAAAGAGCTCATTGCAAGGACAATCCATATTGCCAGCGAAAGAAGGGACAAGCCGTTCGTTGCCATAAACTGCGCAGCAATACCTGAGACCCTACTTGAAAGCGAGTTCTTCGGACATGAAAAAGGTGCGTTCACGGGGGCTATAAGGAGTACAAAGGGAATATTCTCTAAGGCACACGAAGGCACAATATTTTTGGATGAGATTAGTGACATGCCTCTTTTGCTTCAGGCGAAACTGCTGAGGGTGCTTCAGGAAAGAAAGTTTTATCCTCTCGGAAGTGAAAGGCCGGTAGAGGTGAATGTCAGGGTAATCGTCGCAACCAATAAAGACCTGGATGCGGAAGTAAAGAAGGGCGCCTTCAGGGAGGACCTCTTCTACAGGATACATGTCATCCCGATCTATCTGCCCCCTTTAAGGGAAAGGAAGGAAGATATACCCCATCTCGCAGAATACTTTATAAAAAAATTCAGAAGGCAGATGAAAAATGATGTAAAGGGTATTACACCCAGTGCAATACAAAAACTCATGCTTTATGACTGGCCCGGCAACATCCGAGAACTGGAAAATACGATTGAGTACGCAATGGCAATGTCCCACCAGGAGTTTATTGAAGAAGATGTAATTCTCCAGACAAAGGATGTTCTGGACAGACTGCATCCTCTTAAAGAGGCCCGGGATGCCTTTGAAAAAGGTTATCTCATCAATCTCCTTGAAATAACAAAGGGAAATGTGAGCAAGGCCGCGGAACTGGCAGGAAAGTACAGGGCTGATTTTTACAATCTGCTCAAAAAACATAACATCAAACCCGAGGATTTTAAAAATAGCTGAACTGTTGTGTCCCATCTTTTCGTCCGCTGTATGGAATTTCATACACGCAAATAACATTAGGCCTTCACGTGACTAATACTGCATTTCCCTGACTTTGTAATCCCTGCCGGTGTATGAATATTCATACACCTTACCTTTCCTCAAAAGTCAAAAGCCATGGTTGCCAGAGAATAATTTGCTTTTATTATCAAGATGTTAATAGACATGAGTCATTTTGGCATGCCTTTTGCGTTTTATATAGTGGGAGAAAAATATCAGGAACCCAGGACAGGATAAAAACGGGGGAAGCGTAAAGGATGTTAATGGAAACATTATCGTCCGGCGGTAGTGGAAGGTATTTGTAAAGAAAGGGCCTATGAAAAAAAGTATAGTAATAGCTCTGGCCGGAGTCGCTTTCATCGGGACAGCTTATTTGTTATACCCGGGAAAAACATCAGCAGAAGAAGGTGCATATATCGGTATAAGCATGCCTCTGCCGACTGTAGTGATTACGGAGCCGCCCACGGTAGTTTTGATTCCAGGCACGGCCGTTTATTATACGCCGGATGTGGGAATAGACCTCTTCTTTTATTCCGGCTTCTGGTACCGCAAACATAACGAGAACTGGTATAGAGCAACTTATTACAACGGCCCGTGGACATATTTGCCTGCTAAAATGGTCCCCGAGGTTTTTGTCCAGCTCCCTGCCGGTTATTACGAAGTTACGCAGGGACAACAGAGAGTTAGCTACGAAGAGCTCAAGAAACAATGGAAGAAGAAAGGAGCAATACGGGAAAGAGAATTTTATTGAGGGAATAACGCAGCAGCATAAAGAGTAGGTTAATCCTTGAGGAAGAGGATCTTATGTATTTATGCAGTGTTATTTAGAACTTATGCTATTGAAAATGAGATAGCAGGATTTTTTATAAGGTCATTATATCTGCCTTCCTACCCCTCCCCCCCTGTAAGGGAGGGTCTTAAAAAGACCCTCCCTTTTTTAAAAGATCCTGATTGATAAAGCATATTTTATTGTAAAGGAGGCTATTGTATGTGGGCAAATAAATTTTTTCCTGTATTAATTGTTGTTCTATTTATCCTAAGCATTATGATAGTAACCTTCCCTAGCCCGTCCTTAGCTGTCGCCAGATTGGACAACTCAAAGGCGAATAATCATTATTTGCTAAATAGCAAGAATGAGATTTCAAACATTCTATCTGTTTTAGAAAAAAAGACAGGAGATCAGGAATTACTAGAAAAGGCAAAAGGTAAATTATTTGCCTTGAATGGAGAAGAAATACAGTTAATATCTTCTCTGTGCGAGCGAATTTCTCATGATAGTTACTCAGCGGGTGCGGATATTGCTTTCCTGTTGATTATTACTTTAATTATTTTCTCTTGATTTTAGTATCTTAAGGATTTCATGAAAGGCTCATTATATTTTTTATATCATATTTTTGTAGTTATTCTTAGCGCAGCGATAGCATTGTCCCTGCCCTATACTGCAAACTTTATTGCACAGAAATTTCTGGCCTTTTGGTCTCTCATAGAGAACGAAAAGATATTCCTTGTATCCATAGAAATAGTCTGTGCAATGTTGCTTATTTTTGTCTTTAATTACCTTGGAAGAAGCTGGAAGGACAGGAAGCTTGCAAATTCAGCAAAGAGGGCTGGCTTATCCCTTGCACCTTTCAGGAAGAGTATCTTTACACAGAAAAGGTTCAAAAGGTTGAAAGAAAAGCAAGGGATTGCAAGGGATATAATGGTAATAGGCTCAACAGGTTCCCGGACCTTTGTAGATCCTAATGGAGACCTGCATGAGATCATAAAGAACTGCCGTGAGGCTAAGATAATGCTTCTTAATCCATATAGTGAAGGTGCGAGCATACGCGCATCAAGTATTCCTGAACCTGATATAACTGCAGATCACTTCCAGGAGCAGATAAAGAAGAGCATAGACTTCCTTAAAAAGCTTAATGATGTTCGTAGAAATGTGAAAATGAAGCTCTACAGTGATGCACCTTTCTTAAAACTGACTGTCCTGGGCGATTATATCTGGGTACAGCACTATCATGCAGGTATGGATGTCCGGGTTATGCCGGAATATTTATTTGAACATAGCCAGAATTCAAGCGGCTTATATATCCTTTTTTATCAGTATTTTCTGAGCAGATGGAACGATCCCGGAATCCCAGAATACGACCTCGATACAGGAGAACTTATTTACAGAAATAAAACCGGTAATGAAATAAAAAGGGAAAATTTTACTCTAACACGTAATGATAGCTTTCTTGCATCAAGAAATTAAAGTAAAAATAGAAAAAATTTAAGAACGGGCAAATAAATCAGGGATTTATCTGCTTTTAAGGAGATAAATTATTAATCTTTAAAACTTTCATAAGGTTATGTATGCTAATGCTTATTGGTAAACCATTAAAAGGAGGACGATTATGCGTATATTGCTTGTCTTTTTTAGTCTGATCATCATATTGCAGAGCAGTCTGGTACCTAAGTCTGAAGCTTCAGTGGAATTAGGAATATCCATAGGGGATGAAGGATTAAGAAGTTTTTATCTTGCGGTAGGAGACTACTACAAGGTGCCGCAGAGGGATGTAATAATAGTAAGTGAAAGAGGTATACCATACGAGGAAGTTCCGGTTGTCTTTTTTATTTCCGGCAGGGCTCATGTTGCGCCTGAAGTCGTTATAGACTTAAGACTGAGGGGCATGTCATGGATGGATATAACACTCCGTTTCGGGCTGACCCCTGAAATATATTACGTGCCTGTCAGAGTGGGACCACCTTATGGAAAAGCATACGGCTATTATATGAATAAGCCTAAAAAGGAATGGAAAAAGATGATTTTTAAAGACAGTGACATCATAAACCTCGTAAATCTGAAGTTTGTATCAGAACATAATAAATTTTTACCCCGTGAAGTAATAAAGATGAGAGAGGAAGGCAAAAATTTTGCAGTAATTAACGAAGAAACTAAAAAAGGTAAAAAAGATCGCGATGTGAGAGACAAGAAACAGAGTAAAGAAAAAAATAAAGGTAAAGGCAGAGGCAAGGATTAAAGATCGGAAACTATCCACAAAAAGCATCGGTTTTATTTTACTACTGGGTTGGCATTCTCATCAAAGGGGTTAATCCTCATAGCAAGGGAGAACAAATACGGGTAATTGTCTTTCAAGTATCTCATATAGTTTAACCACTGCAGGACAAGAAGTTTATAAGCTCTTTTGATATCGCCGGACAGATGATTAATATCAGTGTCGGGCAAGGCTTTTATGTCGAATCTGTAGGATAATTCCTCAGTCAGATGAAAAACTGCTCTCAACAGGTCTGTAAAGGATTCATGTTCCAGAATGGCGGGGTTTTCCAGTAACCTCAAAAGGGAGTCCCTCTTTCCCAGCAAAAAAGACCGCAGGCTTTCAAGATCTATATTATGGATCAGGACAGAATAATTGTAATTTTTAAGGTTTTTGCTGACTGTTAGAAAATCCTTTTCATCAAAATTGCCTGTAATAAGCAGTTCTTTTTGTATCGCCTTGATCTGGGGATCGACGCGGGAAAAGGTCAACAGGAGATTCGTTCCCACCTCACTGAAAAAAGTACCGATAACCATATTCAGCTTTTCAAGTCTGGCCTTCATCTCTCTCCTGGTCAATATCATTTCAGTCCCATTAGCTATAACGCCCAGGAACGTGCCTACCCCCGTTATGAGCAATATAACGGCCAGTATCTTACCAAGTGATGTTAGAGGGTAAATATCGCCATATCCAACCGTGGATATTGTGACGATCGTGAAGTAAAATGCATCCACGAGAGAAAGACGCTCGACAGACGCGAAGCCGAGGGTTCCAAAGACGATAATTCCTGAAAATATAACCAAGAAAACCTGTAACCTTAATCGAAAGTGATTCATATTGATTGCTCTTTTGTTTTTATTTGTTATACAATTTCCCGTTTTTATTTTCAACGATAAAAAATACTGGAGACACAAGACAAAGGACCCGAAGGCTTAAGAACCGGGTAGAGGAATTGATTCTTGAATCCATCCGGAACAAAGCAACAATGCCTGTAAATCATTAAACGAGTTTGATATAGATTCGCCTGCCTGTGCCGACACCTCGCTATAAGCAGATTTAAAGTCAAAGCGGTTCTATTGACAATAATGCTGTAGTTTTATTAATCTATTAGTCTTAAAAATATCCAGGAAGGTGTCAGAATGAAGACTCTGTTTGCCAGGAAAGATGATGTTGAGCGGAAATGGTATCTTGTTAATGCGCAGGACGCTGTCCTCGGAAGACTTGCTGTCAAGGTCGCCAACCACCTGCGCGGCAAAAACAAGCCAATCTTTACCGCCCACGCCGATACAGGAGATTTTGTAGTAGTCGTAAATGCAGAAAAAGTGAGACTTACGGGAAAGAAACTTGATCAAAAGGTATATTACAGCCATTCAGGATATCCCGGCGGTATAAAGGCTGAAACAGCAAGAGAACGTCTCAAGAGGTTCCCTGAAAAGGTTATTATTGACGCTGTATGGGGAATGCTTCCCAAGGGACGGCTTGGAAGGTCTATGATAAAAAAGCTGAAAGTATACAGGGGACCCGACCATCCTCACCAAGCGCAGAAACCAGAGGTCTTGTCGCTTTAAGGAATACGGCAAGGACTATACTTTTTAAGGAGCATACATGGCAGATATTATCTATAGCGCGACAGGAAGAAGAAAATCATCCGTTGCACAAGTAAGCATTTCATCGGGCAATGGCCAAATTATTGTGAACAATAAGCCGGTTGATACCTATTTCCCAAGGGAAACATTACGCATGATGATCCGTCAGCCGATCGAGTTGGTCGGTATGACCGGAAAATATGATATTCATATAAAGGTTTCCGGAGGAGGCCTCTCTGGTCAGGCCGGTGCAGTACGGCATGGTATCTCGCGGGCTATTATCAACATGGACAGTGACCTTCGCTCGAAACTGAAGAAGGAAGGATTTCTTACCCGGGATCCGAGGGAGAAAGAGAGAAAAAAATACGGCCAGAAGGGCGCACGCAAAAGATTCCAGTTCTCAAAGAGATAAATCGAGCGTGATTCGCGTTTTCATCTGCGGTGGCAGTGGCTATACAGGATGCGAATTGCTCCGTATCCTTTCAAATCACCCGCATGTAGTCGTCACAGGCGTTACTTCGGAAAAATCTGCCGGCAAGTCAGTTGTGGAGCTTTTTCCGAATCTCCGTCCGTATTCGAAACTAATCTATGAGCCGTTACAGGTAGAAAATATCATTGACAAGGCCGAGGTTTTCTTCATGGCACTTCCTCATGCAAAATCTCAGGCTGCTGTTCACGATATTTTCAGTAAGGGGAAGACTGTCATTGACCTCTCTGCTGATTACCGGTTACGGGATGTGAAGGTTTACGAAGGATGGTACGGGGTCCCTCACAGATACAGGTCAACGTTAAAAAAGGCTGTTTATGGTTTACCAGAGATATATGGGAAGCAGATCGCAGCGGCACGCCTCGTGGCCAATCCGGGCTGTTACCCGACAGGTGCCATCCTCGGGATGTATCCCGCACTGAAGAATAAACTCGTTGACACTAACACAATCATTATCGATTCGACTTCCGGGATCAGTGGTGCGGGGAGGACATCTGATATAAGATTTTCACACTGTGAAGTTCATGAGGGCTTCAAGGCTTATGCTGTGACAACCCACAGACATACGCCGGAAATAGAGCAGGAGCTTTCCGTCATAGCTAAGAGGGATATAAAGGTGAACTTCACGCCACACCTGGCACCTTTTGACAGGGGAATCCTCACAACAATATACGCACGGCTCAAGAAAGACATCAGTACCGGGAAAATTCTTGATATTTATAAAAAGTCATATTCCGGAGAGGCGTTCACATCTGTTCTTAATACGGGGACATTCCCGGATGTCAAGAATGTGCGGGGTACGAATCTCTGCGAAATAGGACTTGCTGTTAATAAGAGGACAAAAACACTGATTATTGTTACGGCGGTAGATAACCTTACTAAAGGCGCATCTGGTCAGGCTGTCCAGAATATGAACATTATGCTGGGCTTCGATGAAAGTACCGCACTCGATGCTGTTGCACTGCATCCATGACTATTATCATAAGCATGCAATGCGTTGCCACGACTTTCATAATCCATGCCGGTCAAGAATGGCGTGGCTGTAAAGCATGAAAATGTTCCCAAAAGGATTCTTGTTTTCCACATCTGAGGCCGCAATTAAAAGGCCGGGCAGAAAGGACCTTGCCCTTATCTTTTCTCAAAGAGAAGCCGGCATTGCCGGGATGTTCACAACGAATAGAGTTAAGGCAGCACCTGTAAAGCTTGATATGGAAAAAATTCGTTCGGGCAGGGCACAGGCGATCGTTGTGAACAGCGGGAATGCAAATGCGTGCACAGGGGAAAAAGGTATGCAGGATGCCCGTGAGATCGTAAGCCTTGTAGCCGGCGGGTTAATGATAGAACCTTCTCTTGTCTACATCTGTTCAACGGGGGCAATAGGGGTACCTCTCCCAATGGACCGTATAAGGCCAAAGATTTCCAAACTCATGCTCGGCCTAGGAGAGTCCACTGCTGAAGATGTTGCAAGGGCCATAATGACAACCGATACTTTTCCGAAAGTTGTTACTAAGAAGATAAAAATAGGGAGCAGGACAGGTACCATTGCCGGCATATGTAAGGGTGCCGGGATGATTTTCCCGAATATGGCTACCATGCTATGCTTTATCATGACAGATATAGCAGTCAAACAGAAAACGCTGTATAAAACATTGCAGGCGGCGATAAACAATTCTTTTAACAGGATAACTGTTGATGGAGACAGATCAACGAATGACACCGTCTTAGTTATGGCAAATGGGATGCTCGGAAATGAGCGGATTACAGAAAAGACAGAGGCGTATCATTTATTCAGCAAGGCTTTGAATGATACGACGTACGAACTATCGAGGATGATTGTAAAGGATGGAGAGGGAGCAACAAAACTTATCGAGATACAGATAAGGGGGGCTAGAAATGAAGGAGATGCCAGGAAAGCAGCCTTTGCAGTAGCAAACTCTAATCTTGTCAAGACAGCCATGTATGGAAATGACGTAAACTGGGGCCGTATCATGGCTGCCCTTGGAAATTCAGGCATAGTTCTCAGGGAAGAAAGGACAGATATTTCCTTTGGTAAGGTATCGATCGTCAAAAAGGGAATGGATACGGGTAGAAAGAGCAAGGCGCTAGAGGTCATCAAGCGGAAAGAATTTACTGTACTGATCGACCTTCGTATAGGCAAGGCTTCTGCGAAAGTTCTTACCTGTGATCTTACGGAAGATTACGTCAGGATAAACGCCTCCTACATGACGTAAAATTAATGCTGCAGCTATGTAGAAAAATTATTATATCCGTGGAAAATAATTCAAAATATGCTTGACAAAAGTTTCTGAACAATGGTATTTAATGTTGTACCTCGTTATCTCCCCTAATACTGCTGTCCACCTCCCACGGACAGCAGTATTTTTTTGGGAGCAATTCAGATCGCCGCAAGGTCTTGATTCCAGTGCATTTATGCCTTACTCATGTAATAAGTAAAACAATGCACAAAGTTTGAATTTGGGGTAACATATTTGTAAAATGATTTCTAAAAAAGGGGAAAGTAAAGCCATGTATATTGTCGAAAACATTACAATGCAAGAGTTTAAGAAATATCTCGGGGAGACGAAGACTATCGTTTTCCCTTTCGGGACAATTGAGGAACACGGGAAACACCTCCCCCTGAACACAGATGCTTTTATCATTCAGGAGGCTCTTAAACAGGCTGCGGGTAAAAGGAAGTTTTTTCTTGCTCCAATTGTATATTACGGTGTCTGCACGACGACGAAGGATCATCCGGGGACAATAAGCATTTCTCCTGAGACACTCAGACGGCTTTCCTTTGACCTGGTTACTGAAGCGTACAGGAAGGGATTGAGGAATTTTATGCTTGTTTCCGGTCATGGCGGAAGTCTCCACATGTCTGCTTTGAAGGAAACGGCAGAGGTACTTGTGGAAAACCTGAAGGGGATAAGGATAGCGGTTTTGTCACCATATGATGTGTTATGGAAAGAATTGTCAGAAATAGCGGAAACACCGCATGATTCTCACGCCGGTGAGCTTGAAACCTCGATAATGCTCTACCTCGCTCCTCAACTTGTCAGGGGAAGGTCTCCTGAAGAATATCCTAAGATCCCGAAGCCCTTTACCGTAAAAAATAAAGTGAAGTACTGGCCGGGAGGGGTATGGGGAAACCCTAATAAGGCCACTGCGGGAAAGGGGAAAAAGGCAGTGGAACTGATTACAGATAAGATTATCGAGCTGCTCGACCGTATAGAGAAGCAAAAATAAAAGGTTCGAAGATTCCATCACACGTTTGATTATGAAACTCAAGAAAATATTGACATAGCTATTGATATTCTGGTATAAGATGGGGAAAAAGTCCTTGCGGATCAAGAAATAGCCGTATCCCCGGGAGTAAAAGGCTGAAAAGTTGTTCTTATTTTTCTTTAAAAATAACCAGGGAAGTAAAAAATGGGATAGATTCAGGAATTCATATACTTTTGTCTCTCCTTTTGTATAAAATATATACTTCAACAGGTAAGCATCTTACACCCTTGAAGCATTGTTCATTCCACATGTGCTGCTTTCTTGTATATCTTACCTTTAAGTCTCAAATCAGGCATGAAACCTTTTCCGAAAAATAACCACTTATGGATGAAGAAGATATCATAACTGAACTCGCAGGGACTGTTCCAAAAGGGGATGAAGGTATCTTCAGGAAGATCTATGAAATCACGACCAAAAGGGTGTTTAACTATTCTTAAAGTTTGCTCGGGGAAATAATATATTGGAGGTCGCAGAGAAGTCCTATTAAATTTTACAGGGGGTGGCAGATGAGAGTGGGGGTTATTATTTTCGGACTTGTTTTTTCGATGTTTCTCTACCCAGCCGCGCATGCAGAAGAACAGAAACCTTCAGAGGAAGGGATTTATGCGATCATGCCAGCAGAAAATGAAGAAGTGATAGCAAAGAAACCGGAAATAAAGGTCGGCTTTATCATGCCTGTTGCAACGGAGACATTGTTAGTACTCCTTGACGGCACCGATGTTACACAACTTGTGACGGCAACAGCCCGGGGATTCGAGTTTACCCCTTTTCAGGTACTTGCTGCAGGAACACATACGCTCAGCATAACCGTCGAAGACAGCGAAGGGAAGCAGGTGCAGAAGAGTATAACGTTTTCGAACCGGCACAGTGATGCATTTGAAGAGGCCTATACAGACAATGAGGCATCCGTAAACTACGAGGCGGTTGTTGAGAAACCGGATGAAGCAACATATATACCATATTCCAAGGTTGAAGGCAATATCAGGTCAGACACAAAGATAAGGGAGAAGGAGTGGAACTTCGGCTTCCAGACCAATGTGAGATATCTTGACCAGAGTCTCCCGGTCGGCGAGCCTTTAAGGAAAGGATTCACTGTTGCAAACTGGATTTTTACCGGTTCCTATATAAAAGACACATTAAAGTTCAATGTGGGAATTGGAGATGTTCAGATCAATGAGTCGCAATACACAGTTTACGGGCTTGCCAGGAGGGGCGGGGTCATGGGATTTGAATACGGGGATGTCCGGTTGAATGCCTTCAGCGTCAAAAGCGAACAGGTTTACGGCCTCCACGGGATAGGTATTGAAGGGAGTACATCTGACCATATCGTGGGTGTGTCAGGAGGGGTAAGATTATTCGAGAGCAAAATGGAATTCAGGACTATCTACGCAACAGGCGGAGAACCGGGCAGCTCATTTGGCATCTCGACTGTTGCGGGCAAACAGAAGGGAGAGGTCATAGGGTTCTTGCTCAAATCCGATTTTTTTGAGAACAAAATGACGACCGAATTCGAGACAGCCTTCTCAAAATACGACCCTGATGACTCTGATGAATTCGGTAGCAAAAGAGATACGGCTATAAGGCTCCAAATCGGTGGATCCTTGGACTGGTACAATTACAGTGCCATTTATGAATATATCGGAAGGGATTATGCGGTTGTGGGCAACCAGATGATCCAGAGGGACAAACAGGGTGTAAACATAATGAACGGGCTTAATCTTTATCCCCATGCTCTCAACCTTGGTTTCTCATGGTACCACGACAATGTAGAAGGTGACGGTCTCTTCCCGCGTATTGCAAATTATACCTGTAATATCGATTACTCCTTCAGCGGGATACCCAGTCTTCCCTTCGGTATAAACTACCAAAAGAGCATACAGGACAGCACGAGGGAACCGGCCGGTTCATTTGAAGTTGAGACACATACGGATACGATTTCGGGCAGAGTGAATTATTCAAAGGACAGGATCAATATCGGCTTTCAGACAATGTATTCTCTTCTAAATGACAAGACACCGGGCAATTTTGACACAACAACGATCACTTACACACTGACTCCTTCCTACTATGTGCCTAATTTTTCATTGGTTCCATCGTTCTCGCTGAACCAGTCGAAGAACCACGTCTCGCATATCTGGACTGATACATACACTGTTAACCTTGATATCAGGACGATATTCCTTCGCGAGAGAGCCTCCTTTGATGTCGGCGGTACTTATAACATAATCAAAGGTGACGAAAATACCGCTGACAGCAGGACCCTGAGCACAAATTTCAGGCTTGCATATAACATCAAGGGCATTTTAAAAGGTTTCCTTAACCCGACCATTGCGCTCAGGGGGATGTACACAAAGTTTACTGACGATATAAATCCAAGTGCAGACAGAGATGAATTTACGCTATTTCTCGTGCTGGCAGCGACAATGCCGTTTTCATTTTAAGGAGGTCACCATGAAAGAAAAGATCATTATTTTCATATGTATGGCCATTATTTTGACAGCCGGGAGTTCCTGGGCTATTACCCTGAATGTTTCCCCTAATCCAGCAATCGTTGGACAAAATGTTCACATAAGCGCCACCGCTTCCTTTGTTGCCACTCCCGGTCAGTTAAATATCAATTTTGGAGACGGAACACCAGTATATGTTCAAGATTGCACCATAACACCTTGTACCGCTAGCACTGCGCATATATACACGACGACTGGAACTTTTACGGTTACAGCAAGCGCAGCCGGCGCAACAGCCCCTAACCCTGTTTCCATTTTACTGTTTGTTCAGTGCTCACCACTGACCATCACTTCACCAGCTGCACTTCCGTCTGGCACCGTGGGTCAGGGATATTCATATCAAATACAGACAGCCGGTGGGCAACTGCCTGTTACCTTCAGTCTTGTTTCCGGTTCTTTACCTCCTGGTTTAAGTCTGAGCCCAACGGGCCTGATCTCAGGAATATCCTCAAGTGCAGGGGATTATACTTTCACGGTGAAAGCAATGGACAGCTGCGCATCTGGCATTCAATCCGCAGAGAAATCGCATACAATCAGGATACTATCAACACCTGTATCTGTAAATGTCACGCCGGTACCTTCTTCTTTCCGCATCGCCCGGGGGCAGAGCAGTGCGAACAGTGTCGGTTACCGGTTTACTGGAACGCCTACTTTGAATGTAGCTCTTACTTCATCTGAAGGTATTTTTATGGCAGGGAATGAAAGGATCGGAGCAGTTCCTATTCCACTTACCGTAAATATACAGAATGGTTCGGGATTCGTATCCGATGCCGTCAACATACCCGTGGCTATTATTGAAAGGGCGATTCAAAGCAATGCTAACACATTCACATTTACGAGAACATTCTCGAATTCCCAGACGAGTGTAACAGCCACTGTCTTTTTCACCATTACGACAGAAGCCGGAGCGGATTTCGAACTGAAACGGATTGAGCTTTACTTTGACAACAGGAGGCCGGAGATTACAGTAGAACGTAATTTCTCCAAACTAAGGGCTTATGCTGCCATACGCTTCATAGGCTCAGGCCTGTTGCAGGGATACTGGGAGGTGGATGGCAGACTTATCAGCACCGTTAACCAGCATCTCGTATATGCGAAAGACGTCCTTTTAGAGACGCCTGAGATCCCGCCCCTGCCTACGTTTGACCCGGGGTCGCATATTGTAAGGTTTGTGATCACGAGCCCCGCTACGGCGATACCGTTACCGTCTATCGTCTATTATGTCACGCCTGGTGAAGCAAAGCCCATACCTGTGAAGATAAATCTCATTTCGCCCTTGTATGAAGCCAGTCTTGAGTATATACCTGCAAGCTTTAATTGGGCCCCCCTCGACGGCACCGCTGTATATCTGGTCCAGTATTTTGAAAAGCCTTATACAGGGACAGGGCCTATCTTTTCTGCTTACACGAGAGGATCGTCATATTCGTTACCGCAAACTGTTTTTGATGATGTATTCTCACCCGGGCAGAAATATTACTGGAAAGTTACGGGGTTCAAGGATGAGAAGAATATCAGGGGGGAGAGCGAGATTAGGCCCTTTACCTTTCAAGAAAATAGTAAGGAGAGTTATTGAAATTTTCACTGTGTGGAAAATAAGGAGTCTTATGAAGATATTGCAATAATTACATAATTTTTTTCAAAGGCTGAACTTTTTCGTCGCTCGTTACTACTCATAATTAAAAGTTATAGGAGTATGTAATATACCGTAAACCTGTCAGCAACAAACAAGAAAGGGGGCAAAGGATGAAAAACAGTCATAGAAAATTCACCTCAAGAATAATGAAAGTAATAGTTGGAGTATTGATGATTTGCACGATGGGACTTCTGCTTTGCCGGGCAGATGAAAGTTTTGCTGCTTCAGCAATAGACACCAAAAAGCAGACTGTCGCACCGTTATCTACCCAGGAGCCGGGCACAACAGCCCCGTCGCCGACCGCACCTCCTTCGGGCACTATGATGCAACAGGGTCCATCTAAATGGCTCCCGAGAGTGACCATAGACTATTTTAAAAAGGCCCCTGCGCCAGGCATGATGGGGGCCACGGTCGGGGGGACGGCACCTGATTCGATCACAGTACAGTACGGTGAGAGTATAACGCTTCACTGGGGAATCAAGGCATGCAATGTAAGTCGCACAAGTGTTTCGCTATCTGGAACCGGCATTGATCATTGGGATACGGGTATCGAAAATTCGGATATGCAACAACACACCACTCCTGACGGGTGTACCTACTATAGAGGCGAACGCACAATTACCTTATATAGGTCCGGTTCTTATAGGGTAAAAGCCGTAGGAACGCCTTCTAATTTTCGGGCATTTCCTTCCCCGGTTCAGGCAGAGAAGAGTTACTTCGTCAACGTGCCCCTACCTGCTCTTAATATTCGTAAGCCAGAGGTCAATGAAAATACCATGGAGATCACCTTTTTCATGGACAATAGCGGCACCGGTGCCATAACTTCCGGGGCATTTAATGTGAGCTTTACTATAAATGACCCGGCGACCAATAATACTATCTGCCGGAACTCTTTCACAACGCCTCCGCTGGACATCCCGAGGGGCGGACGTAATGTACGACTGGGCAGCGTTTCACTTGACAGTAACCGAGATCAGTTGCTCAGCCGCAATTCAGTCAAGATTGAGGTATATGTTAACAATTTTAATACGCGAACCACTGCCCAACCCCAGCTCGAGGAGCGCAGAACGTTTTCTCACACATGGGACCGAAAAACCTTTGTCATTGACACTACGTTGCTGAGTATTCTGAGTTCATTGTCAAGCTATGATATGCGGCTGAACAATTACGGGGGCGGTGTCCATCCAAATGTCCCCAACGATTGCCATATAAACCTGACTCTTATGGGAACGGCCGCTAATTCCGGAAATTTCTCTCTTAACCCTTCACCTTATGTGGAAGAGGTACTGATCGCCATTCCTCCCAGTCCCATCCCCATTAAACAGAAAGTAGCTATATATGTTAATAACATTGTTGCTTCCAAGACGGCGGCATCCGATCTCCTTTTCATCCGCGACGGCAAGCTGGGCATTCATCTCGAGTTCCCCAACAGCGGCAGCAGGGAGATAAAGACCGGGTTCCATAACTGGGGTAAGAATAACGAGTTTCGCGATAATCCTGTTGGGGACATAGAGCTTGGACCGTTCTCGATTGACGTGCTTCTCACACCTGAGCTCCGAGACGGAAAGATAAGCTATGGTAGGGTAGAAATCCAGGTTCAGGATCTGAGCGCATCAGTGGTTGGGGCCATGGACGATACACTCAATAGATCAGGAATGATACGGAGGTACCTGAATAGGACGCTGAGAGATATTATTGTCTCACAGCTCACCAGCATCGTTGACAGTGATAGAATGAGAAATGCATTCGAAGAAGGCATTGCTGCCAACCTCCCCGGGAACATTACGAGGATTCTGGGCGTCAGTTCGGTCGGCAGTACTATAACGGTACGTTACTTATAAGAATCGTTTTATCTTTGCACTGCTGAAGCCATCCGACGCAACAAAAGGAGGAACGGAAGATGAAAAACCGACAAAAGGAAATTACCAAAACAATAAAAGTGGCAATAGGTATTGTGTTCATTTTTGTAATGGGACTTCTGCTTGGCTGGGCAGATGAAAGTTTTGCTGCCTCAGCAAAAGACAAGAAACAACAGACAGTTGCACCCTCATTCGCCCAGACAAAACCGGGAACGTCGACTTTCTCCTCCCGAAGTTCCAGGGTAAATCAGCTGCTTCAGCAGATTATGCAGGCCCAGACATTGAAACAGTACAATGACCTCTTGAAAAATGCCAACCTGACGCCCTCGGAACAGGAAGAGTTGAAAAAGGAGCTTGCCAAACCGCAGTATGCCAACAAGGTGAAGAAGCTTGTGCAGGATGCCAAGACAGCGGCGGAAGCCGATGCAAGGAGCAAGGCTAATCAGAAAAAACAGGAGATAGCCCGAAAGCAGCAGCAGAACCTGACCCAGCTCAACCAGCAGGCCATGCAACATCACCAGAGTCAGATGTCGAAGTTGCAGGGAGCAGCGCAGGCAGCAAAGGTTCCGGGGGGATCGACCCTTCCCTCGGGGACTGCCATGAAGGGCCCCATCTCGTTGGAAGGTCTCCCGCACATTGCATCGGTGAATCCACAGCCGATAACGCCGGGGAGACACACGGTTGGTATTACCGGAGAGAATTTCAGAAAAGCAGGGGAAGCAGTGGGCAGGGTATCATTGAAAATCGGGCGCACCAGCACCGACCTCCCCCTCATCACTTATTCTGCAGACGTTATAGGGGTAAGGGTGCCTGCCGAGGTGAGTGATATTGCCCGAAGAGAGATTCCGGGCGTTCTTGAAGGCGGCATAATTGAAGGACTGTTAGATGTTCATACTCCGAGGGGGACTGCGCGGGCAACAGTACAGCTGAATATTCCGATAGATGAAACGCAACTCACTCCCAAAATTGGCCTGGTATTTCCCAAAGAGATCCAGCCCGGGCAGCGAGTGAGCATTTTGGGGGAGAAATTCCTGAGCCGTAAACAAGGAACCGTGAGCTTTCATTTCGGGTCACGCTCGATCAGCGCCACCATAATCGATTGGGCTCCCATTGGGATTCTGGTGGAGCTGCCTTCGGACATCTCCGGAATGCGGCGGACTGTCGGCACTGTTGAGGTACAGAACTATTTGGGCCGCAGCGACACTCATAACGCAACTTTCATCCCTATTGAGGTAACAGAGGAACTGATAGGTACCCTGGAGCATCGCTGCAGGGAGCATGAATCCTGGAGCGAAACCGAGTTGTTTTTTGACTTTAATCTTGCCAACGGCTGGCGGGTTGCCGACCGATATTTGTTAGATTACAGTTATGGGACGGGCACTTGCGCCGAGGTTCGTCGCCCCGAGTTCGACTCAACCAATCCCCGGTATGAAGTCAGGGGATCATGTTCCAGGGGAAGTCGCGGTTTCGGTGCCGATGGTTGTACGTGCATAGGTCATGTTATCATTCAAGGCCCGCGGGGGCTGTCTTTCAGATGATAGTCTGGGAATTTAATAAAAAGTACTTTAAGGAGGGAAAGATGAATAAGTCAATTTACTTTTTTATGATGATACTGCTTTTGGGAATTATAATCATGTTTGGATACCCAGAGGGCGGGTTTGGTATAGAAAAAGATATAAAATCGAAAGCAATTGAACCCATAAAACCGGCGGATGGGTGCGTAGAATTGGAGTTTGATAAGACAACTGGCGGGATGAAGAGAAAACCGAATGTGGATCTTGTGGTAACCAGGGTTGAGATAACCCGAAATGACAGAGGCGTATGGGTGAGACCATGGATCAAAAACAGGTGTACGGGAGTCGTAACGCAGGATATCCATGTTTCGATCGGGGAGGTTATTGTTACATTCGCAGGTTTGACCCCGCAGGTAGCAACGCCGTTAGGATACGTTGTCGGCGTAGATCCGGCAGCTTCCTATACAGTGATCGTTGACTACGACAAACGAATCCCTGAGGCAAATGAACTCAACAACAGTTGCACACGGTCCGCAACAGGCAACTGCCCGTAGTTCAAGAAAGGCGTTTTATAACAAACATTCTCTGGCTTCTGTGGGGGTATCATTCCAGCTTGTCAGGAATCTTTCTTGTAAATTGACCGTATTTTTGCTGGTACCGATTGGCTGATAAGGTATTTGAGTGGTTCTGGATTCTTTTAAGATCTTTTATTCTGTCATTGCCCGACTTCGATCGGGCAATCCAGAAAAATGGTCTGGATTCGGAGTTCCCGTACTTGATATGGGAGTCAAGCCGGATAATGACAACCATTGGAACAGAGTTCCTATGAATTAAAAGGCTTAGCACAAAGTTAATGTAATATAAACCTATCTAAAAACTAAAGGAGGTCTCAGATGAAATACATGTCTCACAAATTATTCGCAGGTATCGTTGTCATTGCAGCGTTATTGCTTGCGTTTCACCAATACGCAGAAGGTATAATCGGTGATTGCGGAAAGCCAGGACCTGATTTTAAGCAGTCTCTGCTTCAGGATGTTGAGAAAATAAACAAGGAAATAGAGATACTTCAGACAAAGCTCAACAAGGCACGGGAGGGAGAAAATCTTTCTGCTTTATATGGATGTAAAAGTGTAAGAAATCTAAAAACATTATTTGATTCTCTATCAGCAAAACTAAAAACCGGACCAGAATCCCAGCGAAGTCCAGGAAATATTCAACAAATATCAGAAGGTATAAGTGAAGGAATAGTTATTATTAATGGTCTTGAGCAAAAAGTGGGAGCAAACAGGAAATCCGCCTCATTGGAATTTTTGAAGAAGTTATCTGCTGTTGTACAGGCGTTGCAGAATGATATAAATAAATTGGGACCGCAACCCGAACCACCGGATAAGGAATAAAGAATCTTCTTCTGTGAAAGAAGCGGGTGAGAAAATACCATCGAAATCTCTGGATATAGAAAGAAAGCTGAAGTATGACAGGGATGTGAAAGGAACGGGCAGTTCGGGTAATCCAGAGAAGGATGTGAAAAAGTAAGAGGAAAGGCTTTGAAAAACTACAGGGGGTTGCCTTGAAGGCAGCCCCCTGTATGTATTGATGCCGTAATCCCATCACTTCTTCTTGCAGGCATACCAGTTCTTCATGAAGCGTTGCCCAAATCTTCCAATCGCAGAAAGAATAATAGAATAATCGTAATCATATTCTGCTAATCCCCGGAATGTCTTCATGGATGTATAACCCGCACCGCATCCCGGATTGTCCGAACAGAATTCACACTCAGCTGAATTCTTGCAAAAGTTCTCGCATTCTTCTCTGCTGACTATGTAAGCGCACGCATTCCAGTTCTCTCCTTCTCCCTGGAACCTTTTGATTACCTTATATCCCCTTCCGCATCCGGATGCGCTTGAACATTTAATACAGGGGTCTGTTATATCATCTCTATTCGCTTCGCACCAAGTATCACACTCCTGCTTCCTCAACTGGGACAGTCTGTCACGATTTGCACAGGCATACCAGTTCTCTCCGCGGCCTCCGAACATCTTGATGGAGGCATAATTAATTCCACAGCCGACTTTATCCTTACAGAATTCACATCGTTCATCCTGCCTGCACCACGCCTCGCAGTCAGTTTTGTTCTTCTGGGATTCGCGTGCGTATTCACTCAGACCGCAGGCATACCAGTTGCCGGTGCCTTCCTTGAATGATTTTATGACATCATACGTCCTTCCTTCGCAAAACGCATCCGAATCACAGAATGCACATCTTGGCTTGTTAGCATTACACCATCTTTCACACGCTGCCTTATTCTCACTGCTCTTGGAAAATGCATTGTCTGACATTGACAGAAAGAATAATATTGCTAAAATCCCTGTAAAAACCAATAGCTTTTTCATAGCCGTTTCCCTTCTTTGATAATTTTGCATGTTATTGTTTGCAGTGAACAAAATTCTGCCTGTCGTGTGGTTTTTGATCTTCTTCACCTCCTTTTTTGGATTTCTCTTATACGTCCTCTTTTGAATCATTTAGCAATAATCCTTAATTATGAGTGGTAATTGAGATGATATAAAAGTTTACCTTATGTATACTGCACTCGATTTCAAGCATTGTTCTCCAAGTGTATTATATATATACGTACTTCATATATGCCACGAACAACTAAGGCCTTCTGCAAGATTTGGAATAAGAGATCTTATTTTGACAAAATTCACGCTCAATTTTTGGGAAGGTCAGGGTTGTTCAGCGCTTGTGCCCCATTTATATCATAATACGACAATCAAAGAGCCTTTACGGAATTCTATTTTATTCTTTCTCTGGCCTAAGGAAGTTCTGTATATCCAGTTCCATATCCGCATATTTTTTCAGGTGTGAGATCTCAGGGGGCCACTTTTCCGGATCCGGCTCTTTAATGAATATGTTGATTTGCCCGCTCGTAAGTCCTTCCAATTCATCTTTTGGTATGACACCCTCGCCGATAAGAAGCATCCTCCGCATGGTTATTACACGGAGTTCCTGCGGGCCTTTCTCTATTTGATAGGCATCCCTTTTTCCAGACGGTAACATGTTCTTATAATCATCCCATGAAGGGCAGAAAACCTCATGTTTTAATAGGTCTTCAACAACGGTTACCCGGTCTCTTAATTGCTGCGCATGTTTCTTGAGTGTAATTGTGAATGTCTGGTGACACTTCTTAACGCATTCCTGGCATATATTCCCTATGAACTTATCACCTTCCCATAAAATGACCTCCACGTATTCCATGAGAAAAGGTGTCCCGCAAATAATGCAGATGGATGAAACAGATAGGTCGAATTTCTTGAAATCTACCCTTAATTTCATGGTTATCTCTAATAATATTATACAGATTTATTTTTATTTTGAAATGTTCGTTTTTTTAAATCCAGGGAATACACTTTATAGTTAAATCCGAGGCAAAGAAGCCTTCAAAGTCTTTTGATTAACCTGAATTTTGCCTGGAGTTATCCATCTGCATAATCCAAATGGGAAGGAAGGGGGTCCCTGCGGTTTCAGAAGGGGAATGGGTAATTAATGATAAAAAAGCGATAAAAAAGATATTTGACAAATCGTGAATCCTTACTTTATGATTTTTTGTTACACATCTTTTTTATTTTGAAAACATAAATGCAATTTGTATTAAATCGTTTTATGAAGTAAAAACAGGGGAGGGGAATGTATTTTCAGGAATTGATCCTAAAACTTCAGCAATACTGGTCTGAAAAGGGGTGTATCCTCCTCCAGCCATACGATATCGAGGTGGGAGCGGGCACATTTCACCCGGCGACTTTTTTCAGGGTCTTGGGCCCTGAACCCTGGAAGACAGCCTACGTTGAACCGTCACGGAGACCAACTGACGGGAGGTATGGTGAGAACCCGAACAGGCTTCAACATTACTATCAGTATCAGGTCATCCTGAAACCCTCCCCGCCGGACAGCCAGGAGGTTTATCTGGACAGTCTATCATTTCTAGGGATAGACCCGCTAAAGCATGATATCAGGTTTGTTGAAGACGACTGGGAATCGCCTACCCTCGGCGCCTGGGGTCTTGGATGGGAAGTTTGGCTTGACGGGATGGAAATCACGCAGTTCACTTACTTCCAGCAGGTGGGCGGTATGGACCTGAGGCCCGTTTCGCTGGAACTTACCTATGGTCTTGAAAGGATCGCAATGTATCTTCAGGGAATCGACAATGTTTACCATTTAAAGTGGAATAAAACCATACAATATGGAGAGCTCCATCACATAACAGAGGTGGAGTTTTCGAAATTTAATTTTGACTATGCCGACACAGAACTATTGGCAAAACAATTTGATGCATACGAGAAAGAGTCGTTAAGATTGCATAAGCTCGGCATTGTGGTCCCGTCATATGAGTTTTGTTTAAAATGCTCTCATACCTTTAATCTCCTGGATGCCCGCGGCGCCATTTCTGTAACAGAAAGGACGGGTTATATCGCACGTGTAAGAAATCTTGCCCGGCTTTGTGCAAAGGCATATTATGAACAACGGGAAGCTATGGAATTCCCTCTGTTAACAAAGTCCGTGTAGCGTGATCGGGAAATAAATGGGAAACAATAGAGATACCTCTTCTTTTCTCCTTGAGATAGGAACAGAGGATTTGCCCGCGCGATTTCTGCCCTCTGCAATAAAGCAACTCGAGGATAACACAAGGACAATTTTGAAGGAACACCATATGAGGTTCTCCGCTGTAGTCGCCTATGGCACCCCACGGAGACTCACGGTGATCGCGGAGGGGGTTCCGCTTATGCAGGAGGACAGGTCACATGAGGTATTCGGACCTCCAAAACACGCTGCATTCGATAAAAAAGGCAATCCGACAAAGGCTGCTCTCGGATTTGCACAATCAAAGGGAGTTAGCGTTGAAAACCTCATCGTCAAGACCAAAGACAAGGGAGAGTATATCGTAGCTGTTGTCGAGGAGAGGGGAGTATCTGTAAAGGATCTCCTGCCCGAAGTCTTAAAGAAGATAATTTTTTCTTTACATTTACCCAAATCAATGAGGTGGGGAACAAGCAACATACGGTTCATTCGACCGATTCGCTGGTTGATGGCGCTCTTTGATTCAGATAATGTAACTTTGGAGATAGACGGGATAAAAAGCAGCAATTTCACAAGAGGGCACAGGTTCTTATCCCCGGCGTCTTTCAAGGTCACCGGGATCCCGAGCTACAAGAAATTGCTGGTCAATAACTTCGTTGTAATTGACCATAATGACAGGAGAGCTATCATAAATGAGAAAATGAACGAACTACTTGCTACTTTCCATGAAAAACCAATTCTGGACGAGGACCTGCTCGAAACCGTTGTGCATCTAGTGGAGTATCCCGTTCCCCTGGCAGGGTCTTTTCCAAAAGAATATCTCACACTCCCCAAAGAACTACTCATTACTGTAATGAAAGATCATCAGAAATACTTTGCAGTCGAAGACGCGGAAGGACGGCTTACAAATCGTTTTGTTGTTATCAGTAATACGAGCGAAGAAAACGCAGAGACTGTTACCATCGGAGCGGAACGCGTCATAAAGGCCCGGTTTGAGGATGCACGTTTCTACTTTGAAGAAGACATGAGGAAGCCGTTATCCGCGAGGCTAGATCTGCTGAGGAAAGTGACGTTCCAGGAGAAACTGGGCAGTCTCTATGAAAAGACAGAACGTGTTGTATCCCTGGCGGGCTTTCTCTCTGAAAAAGTCCTTCCTTCCGCAAGAGACAATCTTCGTCGGGCTGCACTGCTTGCAAAAACCGACCTAATGACAGGTGTCGTTCGCGAGTTCCCTGAACTGCAGGGCACTATGGGTAAGTATTATGCCCTGCACGATGGTGAAAGCATCGAGGTTGCGGATGCATTGGAAGAGCAGTATCTTCCGGCACATTCAGGGGGAAGATTGCCTCAGACTGAAGCCGGATCAATCCTCAGCATCGCTGATAAAATTGATACTATTTCTGCATTTTTCTCCATTGGGGTCAAGCCCACGGGCTCTGAAGATCCGTTTGCCCTGCGGAGGCACGCACTAGGAATAATTGCCATATTGTTAGAGAAACAATATAACATTACCATAAAAGAACTGGTTGAAAAGTCATTGGAAAACCTGGGGAATATAAAGGATTTTAGTGGAATAAGAGAGCAGGTTCTCGAGTTTTTTGAAAACAGGATTGAAACAGTTTTTTTAGAACATGGATATGGTTTTGACCCGGTACAGTCTGTCCTTTCCCTGTCATTGCAAGTAAAAATATATGATGTCAGGGAAAGACTTGATGCCATCGAAAAATTTAAAGAACACACGTTTTACAACGATTTCCTGACAGCAATGAAACGCGTTAAGAATATAATCCCGGAAGAGACCCTCCCGGAATGCAAACTGCAACTCTTGACAGAGGAAACAGAAAAGCAACTGCAAGAACACCTCGATTACGTCCTGTCAAGTCTCCAGAGTCTTCTCAAGGACAGGAAGTATGCTGAGGCGATGGATCTCTTTACCTCCTTAACTGGTCCTGTCAATGGGTTTTTCGACAATGTGCTTGTCATGGATAAAAATGAAGAGATAAGGCAGAACAGGCTGGCCCTCCTGAGCAAGATTTGGAGAACTATCTCAACTGTGGCAGACTTTTCAAAATTAAGAGAAACAGCTTAGGTTTTTGTCTTGTAGAAATTCCGGAAAATGTCAAAGTACCTGTTTCCGTGTTTGTCTATTTGTTACATGAGCGGTAAGTAGTATTCTGTTCTCCTGTCCTTGAAAATATCATTGAGATGGTTTAGCGCCTTATTCCTTGCTTCATGGGGATTAATCTCGACAGTTAACAATTCCTCTCCAGTATCTGATGCCTTTGCCAGAATTTTTCCTTCGGGCGAAACGACCTGGCTCTGACCGATAAAATTAAGGGGCTGGCCTCCTTTCCTGCTTTCTGAACCGGTTCTGTTTGCCGTTATTGCAAAGACCCTGTTTTCGAGGCACCTGATGGGCATGGCCTGGGGGCAATAGGGCAAAATGAGATTTGAAGGGTGGGCAATAAGTTCTGCCCCCAGCAGTGCAAGAGCCCTCGTTGATTCGGGGAAAAACCAGTCGAAACATATCATGATACCAATAATGCCGACCCCTGTATCCCAGACCCGGAAGCCTGTATCGCCGGGAGAAAAATAAAGTTTTTCTTCAAAGAAAAGATGTGTCTTGCGATACATGCCGATGAATCCTTCCGGCCCTGTCAGTACTGCTGAATTGTAATATATGTCTCCGTCCTTTTCAGGCAGCCCTGCGATAATGTAAATCCCGGTTTCCCGTGATAAATCTGAAAGGAATCCTGTCGTCAGGCCTCCGTCGACAGGCTCAGAGAGCTCTATGACCTCTTCGACCGAGGCGAATTGGTATCCAGTCGCAAAGAATTCAGGAAGTACCACAAGGTCCAGGTCCGCCTCTTTCAGTGCAAATGATACCTTTCTGAGGTTTTCATCCTTTTTACCGAATAGCGGTGAGAATTGATAAAACCCTGCCTTCATTAAGATACAATACTATCCTGATGAACTAAAAACAAGCGCTTAATTAAAAGTGGGAATGTTTTTTTACCGCAGGCACAAAAGCCTTTAAAGTCCTTTGATTTCAATCCCTCCTTGTAGCTCAGGGGTTAAACTCTTTCCTGCCTAATCTTAACCAAAAAAGAGCCATATCATATAAAATATAAAAGTTTGGGCAGAGTTATTTCCGCATAGGAATGGTATAGCATATTGTGAGTAAGATAAAAAGGATCATACGATACCTTCTTCTTTTCATATGTTTACTGATCGTCAGCCTCGCATTTTTCTTCACGAGGAGTTCTTTTGTATCGGATAAGCTCAAGGACATAATCATCCCTGAATTACAGGAAGCAACTGGTAAAAAAGTTGACATAGAGAAAATTCATATCAACATCATTCCATTATTCGTAGAGGCACAAGGTCTTGAGTTATATACTGACGACGGGGAACCTATATTAACTGCGGGCAGGATAAAAGGGTATATTGATCCCGTAAATCTTTTAAAGAGGAACATATTGATCGAGAGACTGATCTTTAAAGGCCCTCATATAGCTTCAGACAGAGAACGGATAGAAGAGATAGTCAACAGCATCAAGGCGTATTCCGGAAAAAAGAAGGATAAAGAATTATATGTCAATGTGGAGATAGATATTATTGAATGTGATGATGGCGTTGTGTTATTTACTGACAAGGGAACAAAAAGCAACATAAATATCAACGGACTCGATGGCGAAATAGACCTCGGGGAAAAACCCGAGATTGATGTTTCCGTACAAAAGTTTAATGTAAAAAAGCCCGGGTGGCCCGATATTACGGGGGATTTGAAGACCTCAGCAGTAGTGGACGGAGATAAACTCGATGTAAAAAATCTCGAAGTTGGATCGTACGGATCCCGGCTTAAGGGGAGAGGTTTCTATTCCAAAGACAGGGGCATGTTCATGACCGAATTATCACTGCTCGTTGATTCCGTTAAAAGGCTTTTCCATCTTCGTCAGAAAGGCGACGGAAAAATTTCTGCCCGCGGTGAAATAATGCTCGGCAGGGTTCGAAGTGTCGATGATATCTTTGTAGATCTAAAACTAAAGGGTGATTTCTATCTTGAGACGCTCATGGAACTGCTGGGAGTAAAAGAAAGGCTGGAAGGTCATATTGATCTTGAAGGCGGGATCAGGGGTCCTCTCCCGAACATCTCCGGGGACGCACGGGTAAGATTCCGGGATGGGAATCTCTTCAATGTTTCCGTTGACAAGCTCACCTGTGATTTCTCGTATCGTGAGAAGACGCTTTTTTTTGATAACGGTATTGCATCTCTTTATAACGGCAATGCCAGGGCCTCTACAACCATAAAGCTCCCCGGGCCTGAATTATTTACCCTGGAGGTCTCTTTCAATGAAATCGACAGCAGCGGCGCATTCGAGTTTATAGGGTGGGACCCCGGCATACCGGCAGGAAAGGTATCCGGAGAGCTTTCTTCATCGGGTAAGGAATTTGCTCCCGCTGGGAGGTTTCAGTATTCGGCAAATAAACAAACTGATGAAAATGTCCTTGGCAGGGTAATGGATATAAAAGGAGAATATTCCCTCAGAAGCGATGTCATTTCTTTCAAGAGCATGGAGATACGCACGGCTGAATCAAATCTTATATCGAACGGTACAGTTGATATCGACCAAGATACACTCAATCTCGCCGTTCAACTTGATACAAATAATTTATCTGATCTGACGCTTCCGTATTACGGGGGAGTTTCCGGGAAGGGGGATTTCTCAGGCACAGTAACGGGGAGCTTTGATAATCCCGAACTTTCAGGAAAAGTTCGGATGTCTGATATGTCACTGGAGAATTACACCGTGGATAATTGTCTTGCAACGTTCTCGTACGATAAAAAGCTACTCGTTGTCCAAAAGGCGGTCTTCTCTTCGCCCGGAGAAGAGCATACTTTACACGGTAAAGTATCATTCCCGGATGCAGAGGATCTTTTTGACCTTGCCTCGCCTGTATACGAGTTGAGTGTATCGATCCGTAATGCTGATCTAAGTCGTGCCTTGAAAACCTTATCTGAGGATATCCCTGCAAAGGGGAATCTCAATGCGGATGCCAGAATTGATACTAAAGACAGTAATTTCTATATTTCAGGTCAAGCCTCGATCGAAAAGGTATCGGTCTATGATATCCCCTTTGATTCTGCTTCCCTTACTTTCTCATACTGCAAGAAAGAGTTTCGGATAAGAAAAGCAGCCATCAGGAACGGCAAGTCGATTTTAACCGCAGAGGGAATGCTCTCTCCCGAAGGAGAATTTTCATATAAACTCTCATCTCAAAGATTCCTCCTGAATGACCTGGGCCTTGACCATATACCCGAGGACGTAGTCGTGAAAGTACAGTCGCAGGGTAAGGGTACGTTTGAAAATCCTTCCATTACCTTGAATGCTCAGGTCATAGGTGGCTCGTTTAAGGGGAGGGCCATAGGGAGTGGAGCGATAGAATTCACCGTGAAGGATAAGAATATCTTTCTGGATGCCGCAATGTTTGATGAAAAGCTTGTACTAAAAGGTAAAGGATATCTTGACGAAAAGCTCCCCTGGAGTGCACGGTTGACATTACACACAGGCAGGTATGATTTCCTCGTTGCAGCAATCCTGAAGGATGTTCCGGAAGACCTTCAGCTTAACCTTGGCGGAAACATAGATATTGAAGGAGACAGGAAAAACATTAAAGTAACTGCAACGATAAACCATCTTCTACTCTCCCTTTTTGGACAGACCTTTTCAAATGAATCAGACATACGTTTCTCGATGCATAACAAGAAACTATCACTAGCAGCATTTACTGTCAAGAGCGGCTCAGCATCATTCAGACTTAAAGGAGGCCTAGATATAGGCAAAGAATATGACATATTTCTGGATGGAAGCTCTGCTCTCGCACCTCTCAAGGGCATTTCAAAAAAGATAGGATATCTGCAGGGAAATGCTGATTTTGTTATCACCATTAGGGGGAAATGGGACAGCCCGGATATAAAAGGTGGAATGAACCTAGAGAACGCAACCTTTGGCTTAAGAGATCACCCCACTTACATCAGCTCGATTAACGGATACCTTACCATAGACGAAAACAGGGTCATACTCAGGGATCTTTCCGGGAAAATAGGGGGAGGGAATATAGGAATATCAGGCATTGTCTATTTACAGGCGTTTCGCTTTAAGAGATTCTATGGCGATGTGGAGCTGGATAATATTACAACCTTTATTTCGAGGAACTTCCATGTCAATTTCGACGGCGACCTTCTTTACCGGGGAACTCTTGATAAACAGATAGTTACCGGAGATATAAGAATAAAGCGGGCAAGGTACGAAGAACCCATAAAGCTGAGCAGTCTGATCATTGCAACAAAAGCACAGGATATACCCAAGGGTGAGGTATCGGTACTGGAGGAGACCGAACTGAATATAAAAATATCGGGAAGCAGGAATATCTCTATCGATAACAATATTGCAAGGGCTCCAGTAAAGGTAGACCTACTGTTGAGAGGTACTGTTTCGAGTCCGGTACTGTTCGGCAGGATTGAGTCACAGGAGGGTTATGCATACTTCAGGAACAATGAATTCAGGATCATTTCGGCCAGTGCAGATTTCGCAGACCCCCATAGGATCAACCCGTTCGTCAACATGTCGGCAGAGACTGTCGTACAGGGCTACAAAATAAACCTGAATCTGGAAGGCACGTTAGACAATTTTGAACTCTCGTTATACTCTGATCCGCACCTTGAGGAGGGAGACATACTCGCACTTCTCACTGTCGGGTACAGCGGGGAACAGGCTCAGACAGTTCAAGAGGGTCTAAGTACGGGTATTCTGACAGGCGTTGCACAGGAGATACTGGAAGATCGCATGAGAAACATAATAGGGCTGGACAGGTTTTATATAGATACATATATTTCGAAAAAAACGGGTACCGTAGTACCCAGAGTGACCGTATCCAAGAGGATCGTAGGTGATAAGCTCATCATTACATACGCTTCACCGATAGTTGATTCCGCAGCAGAAGAACAGGCTATTAAACTTGAATATTTCGTAAAGAGGAACCTCTCGCTCATCGGGACATGGGATGAATACGGTGGGATGGGAGGAGATATAAAATACAGGTTCGAGTTCAAATGAAGAGGAGCAGGGTAAAAAAACAGGTAACGTTTCCCGATTTCATGGTCTGCCTTATCTTCTTTTTTATTTCGTGCCTGCCGGGTCTACCCCCTGATGCTGCTGCATCAAGGGTTGGTAATATAGAAATTAACGGGCTTTATTCGATAGACAAACGAGAACTCCTCTATCTCCTTGACATCCATCAGGGAGAACCGATAGATCAGGAAAGCATACGATTGGGCATAAAACGGGCCTTCCTGAAAGGAATCTTCGAGGATATTTCTGTCGAAGCGCTTGGAGAAGAGAAGGCCGATATCATTATCAACGTAAGGGAAAGGGATTTCATCGAAGAAATATCCTTAAGGGGTAATTACGCACTTTCGAAAAAGAGGATAAAGCAACTTTTTCTTTTAAAAGAGGACCAGGTGCTGCTCTGCGATATGCTCGAGAGGGCATTGAAAAAGCTGCGGCATGAAATAGAACGGCGGGGATTCCCTCATGCCGGTATTCATGCAGAGACTATTTCATTAAAAAAACCGCACAGGGTCAAGATCCTTCTTAATATCGATACCGGGGAGCCTTTAAGGATTCGAGCGATAAAAACAGACGATGAGGCAAAAAATGTGATGAAATTGTCTGAAGGGGATGTCTACGACCAAACAACCCTCAGTAGGGACATCGAAAGGATCATTCAATATTTCAAAGATAAATCATATTATAATCCCGAGGTAGGTCAATATACCTTTAGTGACGGAGTACTTGAAATCCCTGTTTATCCTGGGAAGCGCCTCAATATAGTCATTACAGGCAACAGCGCACTGTCTACCAAGGCGCTCCTGAAGGAGATGCCTTTTTTTGAGTTGGAATCCTTCGGTGATGATATAGTCGAAGAGGCAGTGTTCAGAGTCGTTTCTAGCTATCATCAAAAAGGATATATATTCGCGCAAGCTGCTCCTGTTCTATCCATAGACGATGAACAGATCGATCTCCATTTTTTTATATACGAAGGACAAAAAGTTAAAACCGGCAAAATTTCATTCGCCGGTACGAGTATCCCGGAGGAAGACCTGAAAGGGCTTCTTTCGCTCCGTGAAGGAAAGGTTTATAACGACTTGCTTTTGGACACTGACAGAGAAAAATTGCGGAATTTTTTCGTTTCACTCGGGTACCTTTCTCCCCTAATAGAAGAGTTCAAGACAACATATCATGAAGATTCAAATACTGTTGATATTGAGGTCATAATCCTTGAAGGAAAAAAGACCGAGATAGAGCAAGTAAACGTTGTAGGTACACAGCGGGTCACGGAGGAGGAGATAAGGGAAACTCTCCGGATAAGACCGGGTGACGTCTATAACGAAGTCAATATAATTGACGCGCGATACAGGGTGATCGATTTGTATGATACCCGCGGGTTTCTCGGGACAACCGTTAACGTTGAGAGTGAGATCAGGGAGCATAAGGCAGCAGTTACGTTCAGGATAGAGGAGGGCGATAAGATATTCTTCGGAAAAACAATCGTTGCCGGAAACTATCGCACACGATATCATGTTATAGAAAGAGAGTTACATGAAAAAGAAAACATGCCCTATGACTACCGTATACTCACCAGGGACAGGAGGAAACTTTACAGGTTAGGTTTATTTACTGACGTTGATACGGATGCTCTTGAACGGTATGACCACAAGAAGGATGTCCTGTTAACAGTACAGGAAGGGAACGCGGGTTCTGTAGAGTTGAGTCTGGGATACGCCACATATGAAAGATTCAGGGGAGTGCTCGATTTGAGTTACAGGAATCTATGGGGGAAAAATATACAGCCGTCCCTCAGGCTTGATATAAGCTCTCTTGCACAGCGTTTCCTGCTCCAATATTATGAGCCATGGTTTCTGGATAGGCAGTTGCGATTCAAGACGTTTTTGCTTTTCGAGAACAAGGAAGAAATAAACATAGACACTCGCGAGACATTATACAAATTGGAAAGGTATGCAGCATCTGCAGGTGTTGAAAAGGATATCAGCGATACAGTATTGGCCAAGTTGTACTATGAATTTTCTCTTGTGAAAACCTATGATGTCCAACCTGACGTCGTATTAAGCAAGGAAGATGTAGGTACACTTTTTATCAGCGGTATCGTACCCTGGATTCTCTATGATACGAGAGATAACCTCTTTGAGCCGCAAAAGGGAATTTTCTCGGGTGTTACGCTTAAATTTACCTCGCCCATTTTTCTTTCAGAAACTGATTTTCTAAAGCTCATGTTCTTTGGCAACTATTATTACAAACTCAGCAAGAGGTTTGTTGCTGCCGTATCATTCCGGGGGGGCTTTGCGAAGGGCTACAACGACACGAAGGAACTTCCCATTGTCGAAAGATTTTTCCTTGGAGGAAGAACCACGGTGAGAGGATATGAGCAGGATATGCTCGGGCCAAAGGGAGATGACGGAAACCCGACGGGGGGAAACGCCTTCCTCATGCAGAACCTTGAACTAAGGGCTTCTCTGGGGAAGGGTATAGGACTTGTCGCTTTCCTTGACGGCGGTAACGTCTGGGTTGATGTAAAAGATATACATCTGGGAGATTTGAAGTTTACACCGGGTATCGGTGTGAGGTACAAAACACCGGTTGGACCCTTAAGAATCGACTACGGGTATAAACTTGACAGGGAACCAGGTGAGAGCAGAGGTGTGTTCCACTTCGCCATAGGCCATGCGTTTTAAAAAGAAGCAGGGAGCATAGGGATGAAGATGGTGCCGGGTGCATGAGAAATGAACGTCTGATCGCGACATTCTTTGACATATCGTTATGTCTTTTATTTTTACTCTTCGCATTGAGCTCTTCGCTCCGTGCTGAGATGAGGGACCGTGTCGTAGCATATGTGGATAATGATGCGATAACCCTCAGTGAATTGGAAGAGGAATATGCAAGAGCCCTTCTGGTAACACCCGACATAATAAAAGAGGAAGTATTACATACCATGGTTAACAGGTTGCTGCTCCTGAGAGAGGCAAAAAAAATTAAGCTGGAAGCTCCTTCGGAAAGTGCATTGCTGCAAGAATATATTGATCTCAAGATACGGGCCTTCATAAGGATCGACGAGGACGAAGTTGTAGATTTCTATGAGAAAAATGTCGAAGAATTCCGGGGGAAAGAATTGGAAGATGTAAGGAATGAGATCGAAAACGTTCTCATCGAGAAAGAACTCAATGAACGGCTGAAATCACATATCAAGGAACTCAAGGAAAATGCCTGTGTCAAAATACAGCTGTAATATTAGTACTGAAATTACAGTTAAAAGCATCACCTTTTTCCTGAAGGTTTCCAGGTGTCTTACCTCAGGAAATCCGGGACTGATTTTATAAGGGGGCTTATAATGAAGAGCTATCGCAAGGAGTTATGGTTTGAGGTTCCGACAAGGCGGGCTTTTATTAACATTACACCCGATGTGGAAAAGTGCCTTAGGGAAAGTAACGTAAAGGAAGGCTTGGTACTGGTGAACGCAATGCACATAACTGCGTCTGTTTTCATAAACGACGATGAAAAGGGTCTGCATCATGACTATGATGTCTGGCTGGAAAAACTTGCCCCTCATGACCCTGTTTCGCAGTACCACCATAACGTGGGCGAGGATAATGCCGATGCACATATGAAGCGCCAGATCATGGGGAGAGAAGTAGTAGTTGCCGTTACCAACGGGAAACTGGATTTCGGAACATGGGAACAGATCTTCTACGGTGAGTTCGACGGCAGGAGGAAAAAGAGGGTACTCGTAAAGATCATCGGGGAATAGAGGAATGCCTTTCCTATGAAAAAAATTGCAATTACAATGGGAGATCCCGGCGGTATTGGGCCCGAGGTTGTGGTCAAAGCCGTCAGTTCTCCAAAAGTAAAAAGTGTCTGTATGCCCGTCGTTATCGCTGCCTCGTCTGTTATAAAGGAAACAGTAAAAGTACTGAATGTTCCCTCAGCAGTAAGGATCATTAAATCGCCTGCCGAAGCTCGGCAATTAACAAATTCAATTGATTGTATTGATGTCGGTACCGGCAAGGCATTCAAGAAAAACTGCCCTACTGCGAAGGGCGGCCTTGCATGCGTTAATTCTATCAAAAAGGCTGTTGGGCTTGCATTGCATAAATCAGTTGATGCTTTAGTTACCGCTCCCATATCAAAAGAAGCTTTGGTAATGGCAGGGTTCCCGTGGCCCGGGCATACAGAGATGCTCGCTCATTTCACCAAGACAGAAGACTATGCGATGATGTTTGTGGGGAAGCCTCTCCGCATAGTCCTTGTGACAATCCATACAGCTCTGAAAGACGTGCCGGAGTTGATAACGTGTCAGAAGATACTGAAGACAATCCGTTTTGCAAGGACGGCATGTGAAATGTTGAAGATAAATAATCCGAGGATTGCAGTTGCCGGTCTTAATCCCCATGCCGGAGAGGCAGGCAGGTTTGGGGATGAGGAGATAAAAAAGATCATACCTGCGATACAAAAGGCACGACAGGAGGGTATCCCCGTCTCCGGTCCCTATCCGGCGGATGTGGTCTTCCATAAGGCGTACAGAGGTGACTTTGATATTGTAGTCTGCATGTATCATGACCAGGGCTTGATTCCGTTAAAAATGATAGCGTTTGACCGGGGAGTAAATCTCACGCTCGGCCTGCCCTTCATACGCACGTCACCTGACCACGGCACCGCATATGACATAGCATGGAAGGGCGTTGCAGATCCTTCAAGCATGATCGAGGCGATAAGATTGGCGGTGAAGTTAAAGATATAAAGTATTAATTGTCCTTGGGGGAAGGCTGGCAAATGAATTTTATATAGCACTTTCTTCCCCCATTTTCAATCAAGAGCATGTCACCTGAAACGAACCTAAACAAGAGACACATCATCAGCTGGACGCTTTTTGATTTCGCTAATTCAAGTTACTCTGCGGTAATAGCCGCAGTCGTGTTCCCTGTTTACTACGCAACATCAATTGTCGGGAACGAGACAGGGCTCGGTGATCTGTGGTGGGGAAGGGCTGTATCAATCAGCATGGTAATAGTTGCCGTAAGTTCACCATTCCTTGGTGGAATAGCTGATTATGCCGGGACCAGAAAGAGATTCCTGTTTGTATACACACTTATGAGCGTGGCTGCCATTGCAAGCCTGTCTTTCCTTCAAAAGGGGATGGTCTTTGAAGGTTTTATATCGGTAATCATTGCCAACGTCGGGATGGAAGGAGGGCTTGTTTTTTATAATTCGTTTCTTCCCAGGATAGCTCCCAGGGAATATCAGGGCAGGGTTTCCGCTTGGGGATTCGGAGTCGGTTATGCGGGTTCCATTGTTGCATTGCTTATTGCCCTTCCATTCGTGACGTCAGGTAAATTTGAGATAATATGGCTCATGGTTGCTCTTTTTTTTAGCGTTTTTTCAGTTCCAGCTTTTATTCTGCTCCCCGGTGACAGCGGGTGCAAATCATTGATGAGTGCCGGTGTTAAGGGGCTCCGGTATACGACGACTAATCTGAAAGAAATATTGCGACAGAAGGAACCTAGGAAATTCTTGATCGCATACCTAATCTACCACGATGCCGTGAATACGGTCATAGTCTTCTCAAGCATATTCGCTGCGACGACTCTCGGTTTCAAACCCGAAGAACTTATTATCCTATATCTCATCGTGCAGGCAACAGCCCTTCTCGGTTCTTTCGCAATAGCAAAACCTACAGACATTATGGGACCCAAGAAGGTTATTAACATGTCGCTTCTTCTCTGGGCAGCTGTTGCGGTCATTGCTTATTTCATTCAAACAAAAACTCCGTTCTGGCTCCTTGCTTCATGTGCAGGTCTTGGACTCGGAAGCATACAGGCAGCAACCCGCGCCTTTTACAGTCAATTCATTCCAAGGGGTAAGGAAGCAGAATATTTCGGTATCTATTCCCTGGTAGGGAAATCATCTGCTGTTGCCGGCCCGCTCATCTTTGGCCATATATCTTTTGCATTCCGAAGCCAGAGGCCGGCCATACTTGCTATTGCGGTACTTTTTCTTACAGGTTTGGTAATCCTCCGTTCAGTTAAAGGCGGGGGCCCGAATATCAAACGGTAGGGAGGGGATTTATTTTTTGTTACTTTATTAAATCCAGACGCTGCCCCTCCTTTTGTTGATGTTGATATAGAGCCAACTTCGGAAGTCATTTTTTTTAACACGAAAAATGCAATTGGTTATTGAACCGGAGGCAAAGTTTCCTTCAAAAGCGCGGGCGGGAATCCACCCATCATCTTTTATGAAATAATCTCTGAAGATAGCGTTGTGCTGTATGACACAGGCAGTAATTAGCCATGTAACTCGTCTAAAGTATAGAGTCACATCCATAAAACCACAGAAACGGACGGTTCAGGTTAAAATAAAAAGATGACCAATAGGGAAAAATTCTCCGCCTTTCAATACAGGGACTTCAGGCTATTTTTCGCGGGGCAGCTTATTTCGCTTTCAGGCACATGGATGCAGTCTGTCGCACAGTTATGGCTGGTCTACAGTCTCACAAAGTCGCCGTTTTACCTCGGTATTGTCGCAGCTGTCTCTTATTCACCGATACTCCTTTTTTCTGCGCCGGGAGGCGTTATTGCTGACCGGTTTCTTAAAAGGAATCTTCTCCTCATGACACAAATCCTGTCCATGTTACCTGCTTTACTTCTTGGTGTTCTTACACACCTCGATATTATTAATGTCTGGCAGGTTGCCGTACTCGCAGCATTTCTGGGTACTGTCAATGCATTTGATATCCCTGCTCGTCAGGCCTTTATGGTGGAATTAGTAAGCAAAAGAAGTCTTACAAACGCCATAGCACTCAATTCTGCAGCGTTTCACGGTGCCCGTATGATAGGGCCTGTATTTGCCGGAATTATCATCACTTCCCTGGGGATTTCCGCATGTTTTTACCTGAATGCATTGAGTTTTATTGCCGTGATCATTGCCCTGTCGAAGATGCATATCAAGGGGGATATGCATGTAAAGTCGCAAGGGTTTTTCAGGGATTTCATGGAAGGTGTACAGTTCATAAAAGGCACACCTGAAATTTACAGGATCATGTTTCTGATCTTTATATTCAGTCTAATAGGTATTCCCTACGTAACTTTTCTTCCTGTTTTTTCGGCCGAGGTATTGCAGAAAGGGCCTGAGGGCTACGGCTTCCTTGTAGGGGCTGCAGGGACAGGGTCATTCTCTGCTGCATTGTTTTTGGCTCTTAAGGGTGATATAAGGGATAAAGCCCGGTTTTTATCACTGTCTGCGCTCTGTTTTTCCCTTTCGCTTTTTGCTTTCTCATTTTCCAGAGAATTCTGTCTTTCAATTGTTGCCCTCGGCTTTGTAGGATGGGGGATAGTCAGCTTCATGGCTACTTCAAACGGGTTTATTCAGTTATCAGTACCCGATAACCTGAGAGGAAGGGTAATGAGTGTCTATGCACTCGTATTTTTAGGCACAGCACCTCTCGGCAATGCACTGCTCGGAACATTGGCAGACATCATCGGCACTGTTCATGCCGTAAGCATTTCATCGTTTTTTTGTATCATCGCAACGGCTGTTTTTTCCTTGCGCATACGCAGGAAACCTTGAAAAACAGCAAATGATATATTAGTCTTTTATAGATGAAAGTCTTTGCAATAGAGACAGCCACGATGCTCGGGGGCATTGCCCTTCTCGACGACTCCGCAGGCTTGATTGCTGAAATAAGGCTGAATGTTCAATCTACCCATTCTGAACGATTAATGACAGGAGTTGAGCATATCCTCAGGCAGTCAGGTCTTACAATTTCTGACATCGATTGTTTTGCGCTCTCTATAGGCCCCGGGTCATTCACCGGCCTCAGAATAGGCCTGAGTACAGTAAAAGGCCTGTCATACGCTACGGGAAAACCGGTCGTGTCTGTCCCGACGCTTGAGGCTTTGGCATACAATTTCCCCTACTGCGAATACCCTGTTTGCACGATGCTTGATGCGAGGAAAAAGGAAGTCTATGCTGCATTGTTTCGATGGGATAGAGACGGCTTCAGTAGGTTATTGTCTGAAGTACCGTTACCCGTTCCTGAACTTATGGAACGCATAGGGCGGTTTATCGATACAAAAGTTATTTTTACCGGTGAGGGGGCACTTTACTACAGAGACAGTGTTGTTGAATCCATTGGGGAAAAAGCAATCTTTGCCTCACCTGATATGATAGTACCATCTCCGGCACATGTTGCCATGTTGGGAATGAAAAAAGCATATGATGAAGAATTTTCCGATATCATAAGCCTTGTGCCGCTCTATATTAGGAAATCAGAGGCAGAGCTTAAAAAAGATGTCAGTATTAGAAATCCGAAGCATGCAGCCGGATGATATCAAGTCTGTCATGGAGATTGAACGGTCATCGTTCACCTCTCCCTGGTCTGAACTTTCTTTTCTCCACGAAATTGACTATGCCAATTCTCTAGCAAAGGTTGCCCTGCTTGAAAATAAGACGGTAGGCTATATATGTGCAAGATATGTACTTGACGAGGGTCATATACTGAACCTGGCGGTCCACAAAGGTTTCAGGAGACGTGGGATAGCGACTGAACTCATGAACAGGGTTCTTGGAGAATTGAAGAAAAAGGACTGTCGCCTGTTGTACCTCGAAGTCCGGGTTTCGAACCTAAAAGCGATAAAATTCTACGAAAGATTCGGGTTTAAGGTTGCGAGCTTCAGAAGGAAATATTATGCATCTCCCAACGAGGACGCAGCTTTCATGATGCGCTGGCTATAACCAGACACCGTCAATCTGATTTCCACACCTCGGGCATTTTCCGTCTTTGATCCTATTATTATTGATGCTGAATCCCAATCGCTGGATGAGCAGTTCCTTGCATTTCGGACAATAGGTATTTTCTCCGCCTTCACCTGGTACGTTGCCTTCATAGACATATTTTAGCCCGGTTTGAAAACCTATTTCCCTTGCCTTCCGGAGGGTCTTTACTGGTGTCCTGGGCTTATCCGTCAACTTATGAGTAGGATAAAATTGGGTTACATGCCAGGGGATGGAGGCGTCGACTGACTTAATGAATTCCGCTATGTCTCTTAATTGGTTTTCAGAGTCGTTGTAATCCGGAATTATCAGGGTCGTCACTTCAACCCACACGCCAAGTTCTTTCATGAGACGGATGGTTTCTTTCACAGGGCCTAGCTTAGCGCTGCAGAGATTTTTGTAAAAATCATCGTCTCCCTTAAGGTCTATATTGTTTCCGTCGAGATAAGGTGCGATTACCCGCGTTGCCTCAGGGGTTGTATAGCCGTTACTTACAAAGACATTTTTTATCCCTTTCTCGTGCGCAAGCCTTGCACAGTCGTATGCAAATTCAAAGAAAATCGTAGGCTCGGTGTACGTATATGAAATACTGCTACAGCGGTTCCGTTGTGCTGCCTGAACGATAGCTTCCGGGGTAGCATCCTCGCCTATAATGTCGTCATGCAGTCTCGGGTACTGCGATATCTGGAAATTCTGGCAATGATCGCACTGGAAATTGCAGCCTATGGTTGCAATAGAGAAAGATGTTGACCCGGGCTGGAAATGGAAGAGGGGCTTCTTTTCTATGGGGTCTATGTTTTTGGCGATCAATTTTCCGTAAACAAGGCTGTAAAGAGTTCCTCCTTTATTCTCACGGACAGCGCAGATACCTCTTTTGCCTTCCTTAATAAGGCAATGGTGAGCACAGAGAAAGCACCTGACCTTCTGCCCGTCGAGTTTCTCATAAAACATTGCCTCTTTCATATGATTATTATAACAGGAAATCGATTTACTACGAAACTCAAGTTGTTCGCAGGTGTACCCCCTTTATTTTGCCCAGGGCTCTTGCCCGGGATGATAGAAGTGGAGGCTGTCAGGATAAAACAATGAGATATCAGGTTCTTTTAAACAAAGTTTCCAATCGGGCAATATTACTGTTACGCAGGACAAAATACCCTATAGAATTGTTTACTATCCCAAGGAATTTAACAAAATCAACTGGTTATATATTGGTATAATCCTTGCTTTAAAAAAGAGGGATTTTCTCAGAGAGCCTAAGGAGGTATTATCATGAAAAAAGACAAACGCAAATTCACAACAACCGATGCCGGGATCCCCGTATCCAGCGATGAGTACTCGCTCACCGTGGGACCCGATGGACCTATCCTGCTACAAGACCACTACCTCATCGAGCAGATGGCCAACTTTAACCGGGAGCGAATTCCGGAGCGCCAGCCCCATGCCAAAGGTTCCGGGGCTTTTGGGTACTTCAAGGTAACGAACAATGTCAGTGCCTACACAAAGGCTGCTGTGTTCCAGCCTGGCACGAAGACGGACACATTGATCCGGTTTTCCTCAGTGGCCGGCGAGCGCGGCAGTCCTGACACCTGGCGTGACCCCCGTGGCTTTGCGCTGAAGTTCTACACCAGCGAGGGCAATTACGATATGGTAGGGAACAATACACCAGTGTTCTTCGTGCGTGATCCCATGAAGTTTCAGCACTTCATTCGTTCCCAAAAGCGTCGTGCGGATAATGGTCTGCGCGACCACGACATGCAGTGGGACTTCTGGACCCTGTCACCCGAGTCGGCGCACCAGGTCACAATCCTGTTTGGCGACCGCGGGATTCCAAAAAACTGGAGGCAGATGAACGGCTACTCAAGCCACACCTACATGTGGGTCAACGCGAAAGGCGAGCGCTTCTGGGTGAAATACCACTTCCTGACAGACCAGGGCAATGATTTTCTCACGCAGGAAGAGGCCGACCGGATCGCCGGTGTTGACGCCGACTACCACTGCCGCGACCTGTTCGAGGCGATCAAGAGAGGTGATTATCCCAGCTGGACGCTTCATATGCAAATCATGCCTTTCAAGGAGGCCGAGACTTACCGGTTCAATCCTTTTGACCTGACCAAGGTTTGGCCGCATGGCGACTACCCGCTGGTGAAGGTCGGTCGACTGACATTGGACCGTAATCCCACTGACTTTCATACTGAGATCGAACAGTCAGCTTTCGAACCTAACAACCTTGTGCCAGGGATCGGTCCAAGTCCGGACAAAATGTTGCTCGCGCGCCTCTTCTCCTATGCCGACGCCCACCGTGCCCGTCTGGGAGTAAATTACAAGCAGATCCCGGTAAATCAGCCGAAGGTACCGGTTCATAGCTATAGCAAGGACGGGGCAATGCGGGTTCAGAACGTGTCCGATCCAGTGTACGCACCAAACTCGAAGGGCGGCCCTCAAGCAGATGGTAAGCAACATCCCCAGGTAGAGGTCTGGGGGGCCAGCGGCGAGTTTATCCGTGCCGCCTACACCAAGCGAAAGGATGACGACGACTATGGCCAGGCAGCAACCCTGGTGCGCAAGGTCATGGACGATGCTGCGCGCGACCGACTGGTCTCCAATGTCGTAGGGCACCTCAAGAAAGGCGTTTCCAAGCCAGTGCTGAAGCGTGCGTTAGAATACTGGCGCAAAATAGACAAGGAGACCGGAGACCGTATCGCCAAGGGCGTGAAAGTGATCGGATAAAGTTTTCCGAAATGAACAGTTTAAATCATGTTATTTTTAATCTAGCTATAATGAGGCATGGAGGGGATTAAACAAATATGAAAGGAGGTTTAGATGCCTAAAGAATTCGAGGCCGGCTGTGCACGGCCAACGGGAGGAGTCATAGCGGAACAGGAAAAGACTAAAGCTGCCAAAAGCGAAGAAAGCATTCAAAAGGAGGAACAGACAGTTATGCTTATAGGGAGAAACGCACCGAATTTTTCAGCACCTGCATATCACAAGGGGAAATTTGTAAACTTGGAGCTGTCAGAATATCTCGGGAAATGGGTACTGCTCTGTTTTTACCCAGGTGATTTTACCTTTGTTTGAGCGACCGAAATTTCGGCAGTTGCCGAAAAATATCCAGTATTCAGGAAACTCGGGGTGGAGGTACTCTCCATGAGCATAGACAGTGTTTTTGTTCATAAGATGTGGAACGATTACGAATTATCCAGAATGGTAAAGGGCGGCGTCCCATTCCCCATGCTATCTGATACCGGGGGGAAGGTAGGGACTATTTACGGTATATACGATGATAACGCTGGGGTAGAAACGAGGGGGAGATTTATCATTAACCCCGAAGGGATAATCCAGGGATATGAAGTTTTAACACCGCCTGTCGGGAGAAACGTCATGGAAACTATCAGACAAGTTCAGGCATTCCAGGTAATACGAAACAGCAAGGGGAAAGAGGCCACACCTTCCGGTTGGAGACCTGGCAAGATGACACTGAAGCCCGGCCCGGACCTTGTCGGAAATGTCTGGAAGGTATGGAAGACCAAGATGGCTTTTGACTAGAGTCAGTTAAAGGTATCCCGCGTTTTTTACACTGGAGAGCGGGCGAACAATAACTTCATAGTAATTTGCACGAACACGAACAGATGTATGGCGGGTTATTGCCGGACTGAGTCTGCAGTACCGTGACAAGCTGGATTTCGAATAATCTATTTCATTGTGGTATAATTTTAAAACGTGAATAGAAAAGTTCTCATGCAAGGCAATGAGGCGATAGCTGAAGCTGCGGTTCAGGCAGGCTGTCGCTTTTATGCAGGATATCCCATAACACCCCAGAATGAAATACCTGAATATATGTCCAGGAGGATGCCTGAGGTGGGAGGAATTTTTATCCAGGCTGAAAGCGAGATTGCCGCAATCAACATGGTGTACGGTGCTGCAGCTACAGGTATGAGAGCAATGACTTCATCCAGCAGTCCCGGGATAAGTTTGAAACAGGAAGGAATATCATTTCTGGCCGGGGCGCAACTCCCCGCTGTTATCGTTAATATCCAGAGAGGTGGCCCCGGTTTGGGAAACATATCCGGAAGCCAGTCTGATTATTTTCAGGCTGTCAAGGGCGGGGGGCATGGCGATTACAGAATGCTCGTCTATGCGCCCTACAATTTGCAGGAAATATGGGATCTCACCATGCTTGCATTCGACAAGGCAGATGAGTACAGAAATCCTGTCATGATACTCGGTGACGGTGTTATCGGGCAGGCAATGGAGCCTGTATATCCAACGTCTTATTCCAACCCGGAGCTTCCAGGGAAGGACTGGGTGCTTGACGGATGCAAGGGAAGGGAGCCACGAGTGATTAAATCACTCTATATGGGTGAGGGCGAACTCGAGAGGATAAACAACATTTTGCAGAGAAAGTACCAAAAGATGAAGGATAAAGAGGCAAGATTCGATACCTACTTTATAGATGATGCTGACATTATAATCGTGGCGTTTGGGATCGCTGCCAGAATAGCATTTTCGGCAGTGAGGAATCTGAGGCGTGAAGGTTTCAAGGTCGGGCTCTTCAGGCCTGTTTCTCTCTTCCCTTTTCCTGAACGGGCTCTCACAATGCTTGCAGATGCAAGCAGGCTCTTCATTGCAGTTGAGATGAACGCCGGACAGATGGTGGAAGACGTTCGGCTTGCCATCAATGGCAAGTCAAGGGTACTTTTTTTCGGAAGACCCGGAGGAGTTGTTTTTACCCCGGAGGATCTGTACGAAAAAATTAAGATATTCATAACAAGCAAAAAGAAGCCTGTAGAAAGCCTTTTTCTCGATCCCTACCGGTAGATTATCCGGGTGTTTCAAATTCCTTCTTAAAATAACCTAAAGTTTCATCATCACGGATACAGAATTCTATTATATCAAGTGAAGAATTTTTGTATTCCTTCATGAAAAGAACACTTTCACGGACAAGGATCTTGGCACACCTGTCCTTTGGAAAACCGAAGATCCCCGAACTGATGGCAGGAATAGATATGCTTTTGAGTTCTTTCTGTGAGGCGAGCACCAGGCTGCTGAGGACAGCATTTTTTAATTTGTTATCCTCGTCTCCTTCGCCCATGCGCGGACCGACCGCATGGATTACGAATTGAGCAGGCAGTTTACCCGCGGTTGTCATAACTGCCGTCCCGACGGGGGTAAACCCTATTTTATCGCTTTCTTCCTGAATAATCTGACCCCCTTTTTTTACTATTGCACCTGCAACCCCTCCACCGTGCTGGAGGTAAGAATTTGCGGCATTGACAATTGCATCTACATTTCTTTCTGTGAGGTCACCCCTGACCAGGCGTAGTATTTTATTATTTATTGTTTTCTCGGTAATAACTTCCATGATAGCCCTCCATCCGATATGTTGATAACAAGGTTATAGATGTTATGTGCGATGCCATTGCTGTCCAGGATAACTTTTAAAAATTTATTTTGGATAGCTGATATATGATACAATATATCATAAACGTATATCGGAGGATATAGATACCAACACTATACGGTAACCTGTCAGGGCTGAAGTCAAGCGATCTTAACTCACTTGAGAGAATCTACAGGAGAAGAGTACACCGCGACGTAATAAGCCATGAACTTGCCCGATACATTACGGAAGTATCTTACGGTATAGGCCGGCAGATTGGCATACTCATAGACCGGAACGGCACTATCACCCATGTCATCGTTGGGACTGCACGGGGTATTTTTATCCCGGACATTGGAAACTATCCTTTAAGGAGGAAAGCACTACGCGGGCTCAGGCTTGTCCATACACACCTTAACGAAGAGCCTCTTAACAAGGATGATCTTACCGACCTTGCACTTCTGAGATTGGACCTCATTGCGGCACTGGGAGTCAAGAAAGGGCTCCCAAGTTTTATCTCCATAGCCCATCTCATGCCGCACGGGGCTGAAAAATCATATGAAATCATATACGATCAGAGTTTTCATAATTTCGGGCTTGATTTTTTGACATTCATTAATTCCCTCGAAGAAGAAATGGAAAGAAGCAGGGTTTTCAGTCCCGATGATAAGCGAGAGAAAGCTATACTGGTTAGTGTCTCATTAAAGCCGCGATATGAGCAGGAAGATTCTGTGGAAGAGTTGAGAGATCTTGCCCGGTCGAGTGATGTCCTTGTGCTCGATGCCATCATCCAAAGGCCTAAGGAAATTAACCCCAAATATGTTATGGGAGAAGGAAAACTCAAGGAACTCATAATTCATGCAATGAACAGGGGTGCGACGCTCCTTATATTTGATCAAAACCTCACTCCGTCGCAGACGAAAGCAATAACCGATTATACAGAGCTTAAGGTTATTGATCGCTCACAACTCATCCTGGACATATTTGCACGCCATGCCCACAGTAAAGACGGTAAGGTACAGGTTGAACTCGCTATGCTTAAATACAGATTACCAAGACTCGCCGGAAAGGGGACGGCCATGTCACGCCTGATGGGCGGCATCGGAGGAAGGGGGCCCGGAGAGATGAAACTGGAGATCGACAGAAGGCGTGTACGTGAAAAGATACATCTCCTCGAAAAGGAACTGAAGACCCTGAGTGAAGCGCGGCGACAGAGAAGACACAGAAGGCAGCAAGCAGGCATACCGATTGTATCAATTATAGGGTACACAAATGCAGGCAAGTCAACGTTGCTAAACGCCCTGACGAAAAGCACCGTGGCGGTGGAGGATAAAATGTTCGCGACGCTTGATACTTCGAGCAGGCGGCTGAGATTTCCGAGAGAACGGGAGGTCATCATTACAGACACTGTTGGCTTTATCAGAGACTTGCCTAAGGATCTTATGACGGCGTTTCGGGCAACCCTTGAAGAACTCAGGGATGCCCATCTACTGCTCCATATCGTGGATGCAGCAAGCCAGAGATTTGAGCAGCACATAAATTCGGTAGAGACCATACTCCGGGAACTGTCGCTTTCGGAAAAACCCAGGCTCCTCGTGCTGAACAAGATAGATAAGATATCACCTGAAGAGGCGCATAACCTTGCACTGCGATATAGCGCGATTGCCATCTCTGCACTTGATCCGTCAACATTCGGACCTCTTCTAAGAGAAATCGAAGCACATATCTGGGAAAGTCAGTTGGCGGAAATAAACACGTGATGGGTAGCCGGAGCTTTCTGTACTGTCAGGAATAATACATGGAATTTATACCAAAATGGATAGCCTGGGAGATCACAAGGAGATGCAATTTGAAATGCATCCATTGTCGTTCATCCTCTGAAATAAAAGTTAAGGGGCATCCGGATTTTACGCTGGCCGAGGCCTTCAGGATCATTGATGATATTGCGAGCTACGCAAAACCGGTTGTTGTCCTTTCGGGTGGTGAGCCACTTCTCAGAAAGGATGTCTTTGAGATTGCTCACTACGGTACGGAAAAGGGTCTGAGGATGTGCCTTGCGACAAATGGCACCCTTGTTACCGATGAGATATGCGAGAAGATAAAGGACTCTGGGATACGGATGGTCTCCCTCAGCCTTGACGGTGCTGATGAAGCGGTACATGACAATTTCAGGAGTCAGAAAGGTGCATTTGCCGGTTCCATGCATGCAGCAGAACTTTTTAAAAAGCACGGTATCCAGTTTCTTATCAATTCATCTTTTACAAAGAGGAACCAGGAAGAGATTCCCAAGGTCTATAAACTTGCAAAGGAACTGGGGGCGACCGCTTGGTATATGTTCATGATAGTGCCGACCGGCAGGGGAGAGGAGATCATGAACGAGCTTATTTCCAAGGAAGATTACGAAGAGATCCTCGAGTGGCATTATCACATGGAGAAGGATGAACAGGATATGCTCGTGAGACCTACATGCGCACCGCATTATTACCGGATAGTCCTCCAACAATCTAAGAAGGAAGGGAAGAAATTTGAAAGGAGATCCCTTAAATTCTCGACCGGAGGGTCCAAGGGATGTATCGCCGGGCAGCTCATAGCCCTCATCGACGTAGACGGAAACGTTCTGCCCTGCAGTTATTTTCCAAAATCGGCAGGCAGTATCAGAGAGAAGTCATTTAAAGAAATATGGGAAAATTCGGAGCTCTTCAGGGAACTCCGTGATTTTAAAAAATACAGGGGCAAATGTGGTTCTTGTGAGTATATCAGCGTATGCGGGGGTTGCAGGGCACGGGCCTATGCCATCCACGGTGACTATCTTGAAGAAGAACCATTCTGCAGCTACATTCCTGCGAAGTTGAGGGCAAAAAAGAGAAAAAAGGAGGTCCTATGAACACTGTTTTTCTCAAGGCATGTCGTGGAGAAGACGTTGCATACACTCCTGTGTGGATCATGCGCCAGGCAGGGAGATATCTACCTCAGTACCAGGCTGTCCGTTCCAATATCGATTTTCTGACGCTCTGCAAAACACCGGAGCTTGCCGCGAAGGTCACGATTCAGCCTGTTGATGAAATCGGGGTTGATGCTGCCATATTGTTTTCCGACATTCTTATCCCTGTTGAGGCAATGGGCATGCGTCTTGCGTTTTCGGAGAAACAGGGCCCGTTAATAGGTGATCCGATACGCAATAAATCTGCTGTAGAGCGATTAACTATCCCTGACACGGAAGGAGACATGCCGTATGTCATTGAAACAATAAAGATATTAAGTAAAGAGCTCGAAAAGAAAGTTCCGCTTATCGGCTTCTCAGGTGCCCCGTTTACACTGGCGACTTACATGGTTGAGGGCGGAACATCAAAAAATTTCCTCCATACAAAAAAGATGATGTTCCAGCACAATGGCGTTTTCAACTATCTTATGGAAAAACTAACAGAGACGGTTGTATCATATCTTGCTTCCCAGATCAATGCAGGTGCGCAGGCAGTTCAGTTATTTGATACATGGGCAGGCGCACTTTCCCCTGTCGACTATAAGAACTATGCACTTCCCTCCGTTAAAAAAATAATCTCTGAATTAAAGAAACTGGAAGTTCCGGTCATTTACTTTGTAAATAATTGTGCGGGGATTCTGAAGGAGGTCAAGAAATCAGGCGCTGATGTGATAGGGGTTGACTGGAGGATTGACCTGGGCGATGCGATAAAAAGGCTCGGCAAGAAAGTGGTTGTTCAGGGAAACCTTGATCCTTGTGCACTGTTTCTTCCGCTGGAAGACCTACAGGAAAGGATTAAAGATATCTTGTGGAAGGGAGAGTCAGCGAAAGGGCACATCTTCAATCTCGGTCACGGCATCTTGCCAGAGACGCCTGTTGAAAATGTTATCGCGATGGTCGAGGCAGTCCACCGCTACGGGAGCAGGGAATAAAGATTCCTCATGCCGGATAGAGAATAAAGCTGAAGAAACGGGATATCACATGGGAAAAACAGGGAATGAGACCATAGGCATTGTCCTTCTGAATCTCGGAGGCCCGGATTCCCTCCGGGCAGTAAGGCCCTTTCTCTACAATCTGTTTTCTGACAGGAATATTATAAGGCTCGGCCCTTCGTTCATGCAAAGACCCCTCGCGTACCTTATATCGAGGTTCCGGTCGAAGAAGACAAAGAAGATGTATAGCCTCATAGGCGGCAAGTCGCCGATAGCTGACATTACTGCTGCCCAGGCAGGGGCACTGGAGGCCGAGCTCAATTCCGGGCCGACGGTCAAGGATTCAGGTTTGTCTTTCAAGGTCTACGTCGCTATGCGTTACTGGCATCCGCTTACCGAAGAGGTTATTCCTGAAGTATCCAAGCATGGAATAAGAAAAATTGTAGCATTAAGCCTTTATCCTCACTATTCTTTGACAACAACAGGTTCGTCAATCTTAAAACTGGAGGAGGTTTTAAAAGAATATTCCCTGGAGGCTTCCTATATATCCCAATGGTTCGATCATCCCCTGTATATCGAAGCACTCGTTGATTTAATCAAGGAAGGAATGAAATTATTTACCCCCTCCGTACCACTTTCTCCCCCTGGGGCAGGCAGGGACGATGTCCATGTCCTTTTCAGCGCCCACAGCCTTCCTCAGGAATTTATCGAACAGGGTGACCCCTATGTTGCCCACATCAGAGGGACAATAGGAGAAATTACGAAACTGCTGCCCGTCTCATGGCATCTCAGCTATCAATCAAAGACGGGTCCGGTGAAATGGCTGGAGCCATCGACTGAAGAAAAACTCAAAGAGCTTGCACGAGACGGTGTAAGGAATATCCTTGTGGTACCGATTAGCTTTGTCTCTGACCACATTGAGACATTATATGAGATAGATGTTCTCTATAAAAGCATGGCGCAGGAACTAGGCGTAGAGCTGAAGCGGGTGGAGGCGCTTAATGTTCATCCTGTTTTCATTAAGGCACTGGCGGACATGGTTATCCAAAATATAAAGAAAGAAAGATGGCTCCTATAATCCCATTAGATTGACTTTATCACATTCGCTGTGTTAATTATGAAAGCTTTTTTCTAGAAGATTTGTTCTCTCAGTAATCAAACAGGAGGTCTGTTAGTGGGGATAAAGACATTCAAGGGTGGAATACATCCGCCTGATAAAAAAGAACTTTCCGTGCACAAGAGCATAGTTGATAATGCTCCCCCTGAAAGGGTGGTTATTCCAATGAGTCAGCATCTCGGTGCGCCGTGCAAGCCTCTTGTAACGATCGGCCAGGAAGTGAAAATGGGTGAGATGATCGGCGAGCCGGGTGGGTTTGTCTCAGCACCCGTGCATGCGTCAGTTTCCGGGAAGGTGGTTACGATCGGGGAATTTCAGAATGCGATGGGAAGATTTGTTACTTCAGTCGTAATAGAAAATGACAGGGAAGAAACATGGACCTCCCTCAAGGATACACCGGCTTACAGAGACCTTTCGCCTGATCAATTGAAAGAAAAAGTAAAGGAAGCCGGCATTGTGGGCATGGGTGGTGCTGCCTTTCCTTCAGCGGTAAAGCTATCGCCTCCAAAGGAGAAGCCTATAGATACAGTAATTCTCAACGGGTCGGAGTGTGAGCCTTACCTGACGGGCGATTTCAGGCTTATGGTTGAAAGACCCGGGGAAATAATTGAGGGTCTGAAGATAATTATGAAAATCCTGGGTGTCCGGCGGGGTTTTGTCGGCATAGAAGACAACAAGCCCGATGCCATAAAAGCCATGCTTGACGCCGTTCATGGCGAACATGACATAGAAGTCCGGGCCCTTAAGACAAAATACCCTGAGGGTGCTGAAAAAATGCTCATAGAGGTTATTACGGGAAGAAAGGTTCCTCCGAGAGCCTTGCCCATAGATGTGAAGGTTGTTGTTCATAATGTGGGGACGGCATTTGCAGTCTACGAGGCAGCACGGTTCGGCAAACCGTTGATAGAGCGGGTCGTTACCGTGACAGGTGGAGGTATACGGGATCCAAAGAACCTGAAAGTGAAAGTAGGTACCCTCATATCCCATCTCGTTCAGGATTGTGGCGGCATGAAAGAAGAAAAGGTAAAGGTCATTTCCGGGGGGCCCATGATGGGCTTTGCGATACCTTCTCTGAATGTTCCGGTAACAAAGGGAACCTCCGGTATCGTTGCCATGACCGAGAATGAGATCGTCCATTCGGGCAAATTCCTGCCCTGTATCCGATGTGGCAGATGCATCGATGCCTGTCCAATGGGCCTCATGCCATCGATGCTCAGTATTTTTGCTGAGAAAGGATTTTATGAAGGTGCAAAGGAATACAATCTGTTCGACTGTTTTGAATGCGGGTGCTGTACATTTGTCTGCCCGTCCAAAAGACCGATAGTTCAGCTCATACGTCTTGCGAAGTCGATGGTAAAGCCGTGAAAAGTTAACGCAAAATATGAAATTGATTGTTTTGACAACGGTGATTCTGTGGAGGTAACGGACAAAGAGAAACAACTCGTTGTTTCCATCAGTCCCCATATAAAGAGCGAAGAATCTACAGGCAGGATCATGTGGACGGTTTCTGCCTCGCTTCTTCCTGCGACAATAATGGGGGCCTATTTCTTTGGACCCAGGGCAACTTATACCGTTGCGCTCTGTATTATTTCTGCGGTACTTTCTGAGTACGCATTTCAGCGTATCCGAAAGAAGGATAGTACCATCAATGACGGAAGCGCATTTCTTACCGGTCTACTGCTGGGAATGAACCTGCCTCCGTCCGTTCCCTTTTATATCCCTGTCATAGGTTCCTTTGTTGCCATCATTATCGCAAAGCAGTTGTTCGGAGGCCTGGGGCATAATATCTTTAATCCTGCTCTCATCGGACGGGCATTCCTTCTCGTTTCATTCCCTAAATTCCTGACGATATGGAATGCACCGACTGCGGCATTTGTCAGGTTTGATGCGACAACTACTGCGACACCTCTGGGGATCCTGAAAGAGGAGGGGGGTACACGATTAATTGAAGTCTTTGGAGACAAGATGAATCTGTACATGCAGCTCCTCATCGGTCACCGCGCCGGCTCAATCGGTGAAACATCTGCACTGGCACTGCTTGTCGGCGCTGCATTTCTCTTCTACCGCGGCTATATCTCATGGCAAATCCCTGGTTCTTTTCTGGGGACTGTTGCCGTAATTGCATGGATATTCGGTGAGAAAGGCACCTTGTTCGCAGGAGACCCTCTCCTGCACCTTTTGAGCGGTGGCCTTATTCTGGGCGCCTTTTTTATGGCGACTGATTATGTTACCGCTCCCTCCGTTGGAAAGGGACAGATACTCTTCGGTGCAGGGTGCGGTTTTCTCACCATGCTCATAAGGTTGAAAGGAGGATACCCTGAGGGGGTGATGTTCTCAATACTCATCATGAACTGTTTTACCCCCCTTATTGACAGGGGTTTTAAAACAAAGGTCTTTGGAGCGCAAAAAAGAAAGAAAGAGTGACATGGGACAATGACCGGCAGGGATATTATCAAGATAACGCTTAACCTCGTTGTCATATATATTGTCGGGGGTATCATTCTTACTGTAGTTTATGCATGGACGTCTCCCATCATATACAGGAATGACGTTCTTGAAAAAGAGCGGGCACTGAAAGAGCTCATGCCGGAGGCTGAAACGATCGAAAAACTTGGTGACTGGACCATACACGATAAACATGCAGAGTACTTCATCGGCAGGAGGGGAGATGAGGTTGTAGGATACATAGTCCAGTCGTTTGGGAAGGGCTATTCGAGCTATATAAATACTCTCATTGCTGTTGATAAGGATTTTTCTGTCCAGCGCATAAATATCCTCGGACATGCAGAGACCCCTGGCCTGGGAGACGAGATCGAGACCGAAGGCTTCAGGGGCCAGTTTAAAGGAAAGGATAAGGAATATCTGCAGGTCGTGAAGACGGATACAAAGGACTATATCCAGGCAATATCAGGAGCAACCATTTCCAGCAGGGCTGTTGCAGAAGATGCAGTGAAAAACGGGGTTGGCTTCCTTATAAACAGGATAAGAGAAGGAAAAGACGGTGAGCAGTCAGACCACGAATAGTTACGTTGATCTCATTAAGAACGGGATTTTTAAGGAGAATACAATATTCAAGCTTGCCTTAAGCCTCTGTCCGTCTATCGCCGTCACAAACAATCTGCGCAACGGGGTTTTAATGGGAATGGCTGTCCTCTTTGTCCAGGTTATGGTAAATATAACGGTATCGCTCCTGCGTCATTTTATTCATCCGAGGATTCGCTTGCCTGTTTTCATGCTTATCATTTCAGGATGGGTAACGATTACTGACATGACCATGGCTGCCTTTTTTAGGGAAGCATACAAAGAGATGGGGCTTTACATACAGCTGATAGTAGCTTTTGCATCAATCCTAGCCAGGGCTGAGATGTTTGCAAGTAAGAACAGGGTAACCCCTTCTCTCTTCGACGGGATCGGCATGGGAACGGGTTTCCTGTTTGCTCTTAGCGTCATTAGTTTTTTCAGAGAGTTCTTGGGCAAAGGTTCTCTCTGGGGGTTCCCGATCATCGATGCGAAGCCCCTTTTGATCATGGTCTTACCCGCGGGTGGCTTTTTCGCAGTCGGAATTTTAATGGGTTTTTTTAACTGGATCGAGATGCGGTATGCAAAAAAACAACGTTCTTCATAGGAAACACGGGGCATGTCGGTTCATGCTCCACCGGTCTTTGATGCTTCTGGGTCAGGAGAGTTGTGCTTATATGCCCTGTGCTTATGTTCCGGGCAAGATTGAGGATAACATATGGAATTCGGAAGGCTCTTAGAACTCGTTATAGCTGCATCGCTTATCAATAATTTCGTTTTCACGAGGTTTCTCGGCCTTTGTATTTTCTTCGGTGTATCAAAGAAAATGGAAACGGCTGTCGGAATGAGCATAACTTTTACCGCTGTGATGGTTATCAGTGCTGCCTTGAGCTGGCTTATCTTTACCTTCGTAATGGTTCCCCTGGACATCACTTTTCTCAAGATCATTATATTCATAGGTATTGTGGCAGGTTTTGTTCAGGCATCCGACACTATTATGAGAAAGGTTGCCCCGGCTCTCTTTTACAAGCTCGGCATATATTTGGCGCTCATATCCACGAATTGCATTATCCTAGCCGTTCCTCTGATCAACGCCGGTGAGAAATACAGTTTTCTTGAGAGTATCGCCTTTGCTCTTGGTTCGGGACTTGGTTTTTCCCTGGCGCTGGTGATCATGGCGAGCATCCGCGAAAAACTTGAACTAGCCGACGTGCCTGAACTGTTTAAGGGGTTGCCGATAGCATTTATTGTTACAGGACTGATAGCACTTGCATTTGCAGGTTTTTCAGGGTTGATACCCCTGTAACGTGTTAGAATATAAAATTATGCTCGTGTGAAAGGCTCTAAGCTTGAATTTTGAATTTAGTCGATTCCCCTCAATCCCCGAAGGGTGAAAGTTTGGCAGAGATTAATTTTTATTTGAAAAAGGAAATTAGTTATGTTTGATCTTCAATGGATAATAAATGCTCTGGGCTGGATTTATCTTGTTGACCTGTCCAATCTCCTAGTCCCTATGGCCGGTGTAGGCGGCGGGGTGGAGGCAAAAGAGCATGTTGAATTCGTGCCGCTTCTGAAATTTACACTCATATTCCTTGCCAGTATAGGCGCTTTATTCGGTCTGGGGCTTGCCTTTGCGGCAAAGAAATTCTCTGTAAAAGTTGACCCAAAAGTGGAACAGGTCTTGAATGTCCTTGCTCATGCACACTGCGGGGCCTGCGGATATGCCGGTTGTGAGCAATATGCAGAGGCAGTCGTGAAAAATCCTGATGTTCCTCCGAACCTGTGTATCCCAGGCGGCAAAAGGACATGTGAGGCTGTAGCATTTATAACCGGAAAAAAGGCTGAGGCAATTGAACCCCATTTTGCGAGGATCATGTGTAAGGGAGACCGGGGTCATTCAGCAAGGAGGTTCATATACGAAGGTGTTGAGGACTGCCGCTCTGTTATTCTCGCAGGCGGCGGTGACAAGGCATGCAGGTACGGTTGTCTCGGTTACGGTACTTGTGAAAAAGTATGTCCTTTCGGTGCTATTACCATGACAGACGAGCGTCTTCCTTTCGTTGACATCAATAAATGCACAGGGTGCAGAAAATGTGAGTCCGCATGCCCTACAAAGGTTATCGAAGTACTCCCGGCTACCAAACAGGTTCTCGTCACGTGCCATTCGAAAGACAGGGGGGTCGATACGAAGAAAAATTGCCAGGTCGGCTGTATCGCATGCGGTTTATGCGTGAAGGTGTGTCCTTTTGATGCCCTGTCTATTGAGAACAACCTGTCGAGGATAGATATAAATAGATGCAGGGTATGCGGTCTATGTGTTCAAAAATGTCCTACAAAAGCAATCACTGACTTCATACCGAAGCGCCCAAAGGCCTTTGTTCTGGACACGTGTATAGGCTGCGGGATATGCGCAAAGGTCTGCCCGGTCGATGCAGTTTCCGGTATCCCAAAAGAAAAGCATGCCATCGATCAATCCAGGTGTATCGGTTGCGGGATATGTACTGCTCTGTGCCCTGTCCAGGCCATAGACGGAACTTTCAATGCAGCTGAGATTTTTACAGCAAAAGAATCACAGGCAGCATAGCCCGCTCGATTTGCCTGTTCGATAATCATCCAATTTTTTAGGCTTAAGTTTTTAGCATGAATTATTCATGAATTTTTTTATCAACCAGAACAGATGCAGTATTGAAGCGGCTTTACAGAGTGTTCGATGCCTTAAGGAGAAGAACACTCTGTACCCCGGACCCTGTGCAGTAAGTCTTACTACTCCACAGGGTGGAATAAGTTTTTCTATTCCGCAGGGGAGTCCTCCCCAGGCGGATAAAAATGAGCGACGGTACTGCATCTGTTCTGCACTCTTATACTTTATTAATAAACTTGGTTAGGTGATTCATAGCCCCGATATATTGAAGAACAATATTTTATCTGATATTATGTAATCGTATCCTCCGGACAGAGAATTGACATGTATAATCTCCAAAAAATACTCGTGAAATATCTCGAAGCCAGTCCGACCCTTGCTGAATATCACCTCTCCGGAGAGGAGATTCAGGAGGTTGCGGAATACCTGGGAAAATACTGCATTTCTATCCAGTTAGACGAGATCATAAGGATGGTAGAAGAACTCCTTGGGATTGACCCGAAACTGGAGTGGAAGGAAATACTGACCATTGCTGCCCGGAAGATTGTTGAGTTCCTCAATGCGGCAGCGGCTTCAATCAGAGTTTTTGATCCTGAGACAGATAAGCTGGTTGCCTTTGGTGCATATCAGTATGCGGAGACGAATCGATTGAAGAGTATCCCCGTTGAAAAGACAGTTGCAGGAAAGGTTATCAGGAGCGGCAAGAGCTATCTTGTGCCGAATATATTAGCGGAACCTGATTATAAAAATAAGGATATAGTAAAGGAGTATGGTTTCAACTCTCTTCTGGCGGTTCCTATAAATATACCCGGGTTCTACAAGGATGAGCCGGATATAAAAGGTGCTATCCAGATTTACTATAGAGAGAATGACAGGGAATTTGATCCTTTGGAAATCACCAGTGCTGAACTGCTTTCAAGGAGGATAAGCCATGTGCTTGCACGGAAACGAATCCTCGATCTTCAGAAACTGAATATCCAGAAGGAGAAAATCGTCGAAAAGATCTTTGTCAAGCTGAGCCACCGTGAAGGGATAAAGATGAAGGATGTCTTCAGGATGATGATGCCGGAGCTAGTTGATATTATCCAGATACAGAGTTGCTCGCTCTTTTCCGTTTCACCGGACAAGAAACATGTCCAGATTGAACTCGAATACCCGGCAGGTCATGAAAGTCATGATAGCACCTGTCAGTTTTCGATAGAAGACCATCCTTACTTTAGTGCGTTAATCCGTGGTTCTGAAACAATAGGAGACTATGAATATGAAAGGATAGACCAGTCTTACATTTTTATAAAGGATCCGCTGAATAGCAGCCTGTCTAATGATGAGTTGAAGAGATATGCAGTAAGGAATAACGTGAATTCCGTCCTCTTAATACCGCTCAAGGCACGGGACGAGATAAATTATTTCCTCGTATTCTATGCGACGGACCGGCGGAAGGAATTTACGGATCAGGAGATTGAATTGCTGAACTTTTTCGGAAAGGAGATTATGAAGGCCCTCAGGATCGAGAAACTCGACGATGTCCTTCATGATTTCAAGAATCCCAGTATTGCCGTCGCCGGTTTTGCGAGAAGGGCTAAAAAATTGATCAAATCAGACAATGTGCAGGCGGTAAAGGAGAAGATAGCTGATTATATCGATATAATTTATCAAGAAACAATGAGAATGCAGGAACTCCTCATCTATCCGGGCATTGAAGGACGCGAAAGGGTTGTGGACGTCACTGAGGTTCTCAAGAGGCGCTTCAGGATCAACGAAGAGGCTATATCGGAGCATAAGAGAACAAATATCAGCCTTATTCATTCAGAATTACAGGCGGGATTATTCATCTGCTGTTATCCTTTTGCACTGGAACGGGTCTTGGATAACCTCCTCGACAACGCTACCAAGGCAATACCGGAAAAAGGAGGGGTCCTGTCCATAAAAAGCTATCAGAGTGAAGCAATGGCGTGTGTAGAAATCCGTAACACGGGAAGGATATCTGAAGACAAGATTGAGGAAATCAGAAAGGGAGATGTAAAGGGCCGCGGGCTTAATATCATTTACCGCTTTATACAAGGTCTCGGTGGGAAACTCGAGGTAACCACTGATAGTGATACAACAACCTTCCGTATGACGATTCCGCTCTGCGACAGGGAATAGCCTTTCGAAGAAACGGCCGGCTTGCTCGATCGCTGTCTTTAAAAATTTTATTCATTGCTTTTTATCATTCCCGTGTCCGCCCCAGCGGATTCGCCGGGGAGAACAGACGGGAATCCAGAGGCGATAATTCTGGATTCCTTTTTACACAGCGGATAAGCTATGCCGGTATATGGTTATTTATGGAAAACTACAATAGGATAAAAGATAAGAAGATCGTATGGGAAGGAAAATACCTCCGCTCTGTCATTATCACCTACGTTGACTTTTCTGGGAAACTGAGGGCATGGGAGGCATATGAGCGGGTTCACTGCAAGGGAATAGTCGTTATCGTGCCTGTGACAGATAGTAACGAAGTCCTTTTGGTAAAACAGTTCAGGCCCCCTGTACAGAAATCTGTTATTGAATTCCCGGCAGGTTTGAATGATAAGGAGGAGACACTTGAGTGTGCTGCACAGAGGGAGCTGCTCGAAGAGACAGGCTATATGGCGAAGGAGATGCTTTTTCTCGCAGAAGGGCCCTTATCTTCAGGTGCTTCCGGTGAAATTGTAACAGCGTTTCTCGCGAAGGGGCTGGAGTTCAGGGGTACAGGTCAAAAAGATGAAACAGAGGATATCGAGGTAATAAAAGTCCCCATACAAGGGTTCTTTGAAAGAGTTAGCGAGTTATGCGGGGAACGGAATTATATTGATTTAAAAGTTTTCGGTCTTATGGACCTCGCAAAAAAGCATTTGTCTTGATAAATGTATAGCGAGCGTATTCCCCGTGGTCTTGCCACGGGTGTTTTCGCCACGGCGAATCCGCCTGAGCGCGGAAGCGAGCCGAATAGCAATAATAAAGAATTCCTTTCATTAAGATTCTCTGTGGTCTTGCCGCAGGGAATCTTCAATCCATTTCATCAAGGCGAAATTTTCTATTCTATGATTACCCTGTAAAATTTCCCCTTGCCTACTTTAACAATATATTCGCCATAAGGAAGGGTTTTGTCCGGGTCTGTTACTTTGGTATCGTCAACTTTTACCCCTCCCTGCTTAATTAGCCGTATTGCATCGCTTGTACTTTTAGCAAGCCCGCAATCTTTCATTATCTGAGGAAGCCAGCATACGGCGTTCGGCTGCGCTTTGATCTTGATTGCCGGGAGTCTTATATCGGCGGTTATTTTTTTTTCAAAAATAACCTCATAGGCATTTTGTGCTCTCTCTGCTTCCGCCTGACCATGGTACCTCGTAATGAGTTCCTTCGCCAGCTTTTTCTTATCCTCTCTCTCGTCATACGAGTCGTCTTTCATCCTTTCCTTAAGCGATTCAAGTTCCTCAAGAGTAATATGGCTGAGCAGTTCATAGTAGCGTGTGAGGAGAGATTTGTTAGGTATTTCCATAATTTTCTTAAATATCCCCCTGGTGGCATCGTCCTTATAAACTGCCGGCTCGTTAATCCCGATATAATTCCCGAGACTCTTGCTCATTTTCTTGACGCCGTCGAGGCCCTCCAGCAACGGCATGAGAACAAGACACTGTGGCTCCTGGCCATGTTCTTTTTGAAGTTCCCGCCCGACAAGGAGATTGAATTTCTGGTCTGTCCCGCCGAGTTCCACATCAGCATGTAATACAACCGAGTCGTAACCCTGTATCAACGGATATAAGAACTCGTGGATGTGTATGGGGTTTTGATGCACCCATCTTTCTTTAAAGTCATCCCTCTCGATCATTCTTGCAACGGTATAGCTGCTCGCAATCTTTATCATGTCGCCGGCTGTCATATTGTTCATCCAGTCCGAGTTGAAAACTACCCTCGTTTTTCCAGGGTCGAGAATTTTGAATATCTGATCCCTGTAAGTCTCTGCATTTTTAAGGACCTCGTCCCGCGTGAGGGGTTTTCGTATCTCACTCTTTCCGCTCGGGTCCCCTATCATTCCTGTAAAATCACCAATAAGGAATATGACCTCGTGCCCGATTTCCTGGAACTGGCGCATCTTTTCGAGCAGTACGGTATGCCCCAGGTGGATATCCGGCGCTGTGGGATCGAATCCGGCCTTTATCTTGAGAGGAGATTTTTCACGGTGTGATTTTACGATTTTTTTGAGGAGTTCTTCCTCGGTAATAATTTCGACAGCACCCCTCTTAATTATTTCAAACTGTTTGTCCGGTTCGAGCATAGTCTGTATATTAAAATGTGTACATGACCGGCGTCAATCAACCTGCACGTGCATTATCTTAGTCTCAATTTCCTTAAAATTATGCCGAGGTATTTGTTAATCGGGTTTTCTCTGCGCAAGAATGGTATCAAAGGAGGTTTCCTCGTTTCAAGATTATTTAATTCCTCGATAATCTGCTCGTTTGTTTCGCGTTTCAATCCTTCTCTGAAAATCGTAACCGCTTCTCCTTTCTTGCCCGTAAAAAGATAGATCCGCCCGAGATTGAGGTAATGGACAGAGTTGCCGGGCTCGAGCTCTATCGCATCTTTACAGAGTAACATCGCTTTTCTTATCTGTCCCCTCTCTTTTGCAATGCATAATGCATAATATGACCAGACGGAAGGACTATTTTCTTTACTGAGGGCATGCTCAAAACAGGACAGGGCGGCGAGAGAATTTCCTTGTGAAAGATAGCATATCCCCTTTTCATATAAGTGCTGAGCTTCCATATTGTACATATATAACAGATATTAAAGAAAAACTTAAATCTTGCCCAAACTTCAACGTGCCCTCTAATAACACGTTAAAAAGTCAACTTGACGCAATGTAGTTTATAGGAAGAAATTGTTTAATATCAATATATTCATGTCATCCCAGGCAAAAAAATCTTTCACGTGGGCCTCTATACATTCCGGCTTTAGAAAGATTGTACCAAAAACCCTGGGAAACAATAAGCCGCTTTTAGCTATCGGTGTCATATTAAATTTGACTAAACATATTCTATCCTATACAATCTAAGTAAAAGTTGCACAGTGTATATATAATAAGCACTGCTTACACCTATAAAACATTGCATCACTAATACAGTAAGTACTGGATAGCTAATGTATATCCATCTCTTTACTCTAAGAGTTTTCTGTAGCGTGGTAGAGACGGGGAGTGTAGCGAAAGCTGCCGATGAGCTTTTGCTGACCCAGCCGGCTGTAAGCCTTCAGGTTAAAAATCTCGAGAATTTATACGACACGAGATTTTTTGACAGAACTCCAAAGGGTCTGAAAATAAATCAACAGGGAGAAATCCTCTACAAGTATGCAAAGAGAATGATAGAGTTCCACAATGAGATGTATAACGATGTATTGGATCATACCAGAAAAAATTCAAAGCAAGAACTGCGCATAGCTGCAAGCACGATACCTGGCATCTACTTTCTGCCAGACATACTTCGCAGGTACAAGGAAAAATATTCAGACGATTTTCATTTCGAGATTACAGAAACAGGCAGGATACTGGAGAAGATGAAAAAAGGAGAAATTGATATCGCAGTGGTCAGCCACCTGATCAATGCGGAAGGCTTACAGCTCGAAAGGCTTATTCGTCTCCCGCTCATTGTTGTTTCTCCCAAGGGTTACCTTAAAGGCGATAACCGGCGAGTCAGCCTGAAGAACCTGGAAGGCATGGAAATAATCCTTATGAAAGAAGGTTGTGATATTACAAAGGCATGGAAAAGTTTCCTGGAAAAATATCATATTAAACCGGAAAAATTCCATGTTAAAGGGGTCTTCGACCATTTTAGCGATATGATGAGAGTTCTGAAAGAGGGAGTCGCGTTGGGTATTGTACCCGAGATCGTCATTTCCAAAGAAATGCAGAATGGAGTCCTGGAGCGTCTTAGGCTCAAAGAAGGCGGACTTTACCTCTCGCTTTTCCTTGCTTTCAGAAACACCAGTTTGCAGAATAAATCAGTACGACAATTTTATAAATTTGTGAAGTCTTCAAGTTTTTTGCAATAAAAACCTGGACTTATAAAGACCCGGCGTAACCCCCCCTCCAGGATTAAATTTCTCTTATACCCCCCTTAAATTTATTAAATTGACTTGTTTTTTTGATTTTAATAGACTTGCTGTTAATTATGAAGCTCGAGGAGAAAACATGAAAAAGATTATTTATATTGCGTCGTCCGGGGTTATGATGCTATTAATAACCGTATTTTTATCATGTGCTACGCGCCCTCAGCTTTCCATGCCTAATATTGAAGGCGCTGTTTATGTAACGGACCAGACATGCTACGGCTGTCACCCGGATATGGAAGAAGCTTTCCAGAACAATATCCATGGCCGGATAGCCTCGTTCGAAACGGTCGGGGTAGAAAAGGGGTGCGAATCCTGCCACGGGCCCGGCAGCAAGCATTCAGAATCAGGAGACCCTGCTTTAATTTTTTCATACGGTTCATATGGTGAAAAAGGACTGTCACCCGGCCAGCAATCAGCATTGTGCCTACAGTGCCATACACAGATGAACTGGCAATACAGCGGGCATTTTTTCTATGACGTTTCATGCACCCAGTGCCATTCCATACATGTCTCAAAAATAAATAAGCTTTTGGAAAAACCGGAACCTTCTCTCTGTTTTGATTGCCACCAGGATATCAAGGCAAAGACTTTGATGCCCAATCACCACCCTATATGGGAGGGTCAAAAGACCGGAAAAATGCGCATGGTATGTAGCGATTGCCACGAGCCTCACGGTTCGGCCGTTAACGGGCTCAGGACCGATGAGAGGCCGAACGATCTATGTTTAAAGTGTCACGCAAGGTATCAGGGGCCGTTTGTTTTCGAGCACGAACCTGTTGTAGAGGACTGCTGCATCTGCCATGATCCCCATGGAAGTGTAGCCGACAACCTGTTGAAACAGAACGAACCTTATATCTGCTTACAGTGTCACCAGTTCCATTTCCATGTAGGGAAAACCGGATTCGAAGGGACTGTACCTGCAAGCCCGCCCCGCAACTATACGGATATAGATTCTCACTATAACAGCTGGAAAATGGCATGGGCGACCAAGTGTACCCAATGCCATTCACAAATACATGGTTCAGATCTGCCGTCTCAATCTGTTCCCGGAAGCGGAGAGGCTTTGACGCGTTAGGGGAATACTTAAAGGAGGAAGGCATTGAAAAGAAATATTATATTTACTTTAATTGTAGTTTTCTCCGCTTTATTATGTTTCGGTCAGGTGATGGCTCAGGAGGCAGAGAAAACAGGAGGCATAGTTGACGTCAAGATCAATCCGGGGTTTCACTGGACGGACTGGGACGATTATCGGGGGAAGGTCGGTGAGTATGAGCAATTAGAGAGAGGCATACGTCCGGATGTCGGGATTACGATCAACGGGAAGACAAAATACAGCTATTTTGAGGTGCAGGGCTTTTATTACGAGGACATGGACAATTCGGTTTACGCAGACATAGATCTGCTCAGAATACTTAGCGAGGAATTTTCCTATTTCAGGATGCCACATTTTTTTGAGCATGATCCTTTAACAAACCTGGATGCATGCTTTTGTAACGTCGCAGGAGAACCGACGCCGGCAGCAACAGAGTCCGAAGATCTCAATCCGGGTGCTGAATACTTTCTCAGGTATTCGAGAATGGAGAGCAAGACAACGTTCCGCTTGCCGTTTTTACCGGGGAGCGAGGTCTTTTTCGATTATAGAAAGGAACAGAGATCCGGTCACCGCCAGGCAACTACATTGAGCAAATGCTCATCCTGCCATGTTGTAGGTCAGAGCCGCACAATCGACGAATATACAGAAGATTTCAATCCTGGTTTCAAATCAAAATTCGGCAATGCAGAGACAGGCTGGTTCACACTGGCCTATGATTACCTAAAACGGAGGTTTGGCGAAAGAGGTGACGATCCCTTAAATCGTTATAATCCGGCTGTTCATCCGGGAACAGGCCTGGATGTCTTTACCAACAGGATCCAATATCAGGATGCGACTCTCCCCTTCAATGTGATCCCTTCTTCTGAAAAGGAAACCCACACCATCAAACTTCACGGTCAATTTCCCAAGATAATAACAGACGTGTTTACCAGCTATGTGAACTCTTCAGCAAAAAACATGCATACGCAGGCTGAATCAGAACTTGAAAGCTTTGTAGCCAGAATTACCAATTCCCTTATCCCGGGATTGATAGTGTCCGGCAGATTCAAGGCAATGGATATTGACAACGATGACGTTCTTGTCCAGGTAAACGAGCGGGTAGGCACAGCAGGCCCTCAGGCAGGTCAGACATACAGTCAGATATATACGGAATTCGTCCCTGAATTTTTGCGAAAATCGGCGTTGAACCGGACAGTATACGAGGCAGAACTCTCCGCGCGTTACAGGCTTATGAGACAGTTGACTCTTGATGGTAAACTGAAATGGAAGTCAACGGACAGGGAATACTATGAAGTGGAGCCTGGTGATACTCAAACTGACGAATATACGGGGCGGATAGGCCTTAATTACAGGCAACCGAAATTATACGGATATCTTTATTATCAACATGACAGTATTTCGGATCCTTTTGCAAACCTGCGTGCGGCGTGTAGTCCATCGGGCACGAATGTGGCAGGAGCAACTCCTTTTACCGGACTTCAATATTTTCAGTTCTATAACATGAGACAGCAGACACTGAGTAACATCCCTGATAATAAAGACCAGATAAAGGCTTCATTTTCCTGGATAGCTACCCCTAAGGTCTCTTTAAATGGATATTACCGGTATATCAATGAATCAAATGACTTTGACTGGGACCAGGAATCTCATATTCCTTCAGTAAGCCTCTGGGTAGCTCCTCTGTCCAATCTTAACTTTACCCTGTTTTACCTGTTCAATTACCAGGAGACAGACAGTATAATATGTGAACCTGTCTTTGACGGTTGAGCTGGCGGGATCCAGTCGGCCCAGTTCGGGTCGATCAGAGACGACGGAGGCTATGAAATCAAAACCCATACCGTCATGGTTGCTGCAAACCACCAGCCGATGGCTAAACTGAACCTTAATTTATCCCTGGCATACTCAGTTTCAAATGCTGAGATGGATACGATTACATTCGATAACATCAGCGGGCAACTCGGGTTTGACCCAGCTGCCAGCGGCATGGCGTTGTATGACTATGATTTTGCAGAAGTGCATAAGTTGTCTGATCTTGATATCACGCAATGGGATGTGAGTCTTGGAGCCGACTATCAGTTCACTCCGAGATTTTCTTTACATGCAGGTATTAACTATATCGATTACGATGAAGACGAAGTATTCCTTGCAGATGAGAGTGGAAGCGCCTATATAGCTATGTTGAATCTGACTTACTGGTTCAAATAGCATAAAAGAATATCTTTTCCCTTATTCGCCTATAGCAGTTCGCGATGTTTTAGGTATCGATCAAGGCGCAATGGTTAAATAGCCATTGCGCCTTGATCCCCTCAGACAAATTATTCAGCGTAAGCACCAGAGGTTACCCCGGTGCTATAGAAGTCTCGCTCCCTGGAGACTTGCTCTGCGTGGCTTCCTGCATATGCGCATATCAGACATTACTTAAGCCGTGATATCTACGAAAATATTGTGCATGCTTTTGATCGCACCAGTTTGGAATTGAGGCCCTCTATACATCTATTTAGGGTCAGGATATAGACCGGGATGACCTTATTCTTCAAGCCAGCGAAAGACAATGCCCCGTTTTTCCCGTTTGTCAAGCCTTGTAATGCCCTCTTGGCGTGCTGCTTTTAAAGCCGCCTCATATTCCGCCCGGGTAATGCTGCGAGCCAGAGGTTTGTGCTGATAGGCGAGGCCGCATGGGCGGTATTGGTCCATTATATTCACATAGGTATTCGTCGAGATAGATTTTGCAACAAAGCGCATGATATCCCTTGTCCCTGCCATGCCTTCAGGCATGACTAAATGCCGCAAGAGAATCCCCCTTTGTGCAATTCCGTTTTGATCGAGGACGAGGTCGCCAACCTGGCGGTGCATCTCTGTAAGCGCCTCTCGTGCCCTTTCAGGATAGTCTCGGGCTTTTAAATACCTGTGGGAAATTTCAGGGTCCCAGAATTTGAAATCCGGCATATAGATATCAAAAATTCCTTCCAGGAGCCTGAGTGTTTCCACGGAATCATACCCGCCAGAATTATAAACAAGAGGGACATTCAGTCCGGCCTCGATGGCATAGGTTAGCGCGTCAAGGATCTGAGGAATCACATGGGTAGGTGTGACAAAGTTGATATTATGACACCCCATTCTCTGGAGATGCAGCATCATGCCAGCAAGAGTTTTGGCAATTACTTCATTGCCTTCTTCCTGATGGCTGATATCCCAGTTCTGACAGAAAATACAGAGGAGATTGCAATTGGTCATAAAGATGGTTCCAGAACCATGCTTGCCTACAAGGGGGTCCTCTTCGCCGAAATGGGGATTGAAGCTTGACACTATGGCCAAGCGGCCGGTTTTACAGATGCCTTTTTCGTCCTCCAGCCTGTTGACCCCGCATTGCCTGGGGCAGAGGCGGCAGTTTCCCAGTATGCGAAAGAGTGCCTTAATACGCTCGGCAAGCTTTCCTGAACGGTGTGTTTCTATGTAAGATGGTATAAACAAGGCTCAAAAGAATATGTCACTGTCTTTGTCTTAATCTTGAAAATGCAATTACTGTCAGAAAAACCCTTCCCCCAAGGCTTTTTTCTAAAATAAAAATGCATTTTTTTATGAGTTATCTGCACTATTTTATTGTATTTTAGTATCTCATTGCGAGAAAAAAGCTTACTGTTATAAAATAACATTAATCGGGGATCTCGTGCCATGCATTGCTACGAGACATCTCCATGTGTAATAAAAAGAGAAACCTTGCGTAGAATGAATACCTTATTTCCATGTTGCCGAATTACTGCTCTTGTAACAGGATTGCTATGCATATTCCTGAATTTCGAATTCATCCAGGCATCTGATTGCGAAATACTTGAAGTCAAGATATATGAGTCAGAACAGGATGTAATTGTTACCGATTGGCACCAGGGGATCGCTTATAGAAAATATAAGACCGAGGTATACCCATGTGCTAATGTTAAAGTGAGGAGCAATTACCCCCTGAGTATTTCAACGGAAGATATGGAAATAACCGCTAAGTTTACTAACGGAGGCACAGCAGTGAAAAAATTTAACTGCAAAGAAAGACGGCTTGAGTATGGTGATGAATATTCCTGCGGTATCTGCTTCGAGAGCACTTTCCCTATTGATTATCTTGAATGTAACATAAAATGAGAGTAACTCTGCAGAGAACGGTGTCAGGATATTTTCAGCCATGTTCCGGATGCGATACCGCTCAAGCGCATGGAAGGGCCAAAACCAATGAGATCCCCCCTCAGGTTGTAACAAACACTAACCGTCTCCAGCCGGTGTGGCACAAGTTTTTAAGGAGATTCTAGTTTGTTTTTTTTGTTAAAGCAGAGCGCATTAATAATGAGGCCCTATTAAGGGGCTTATTATAGATAAGTAAATATCTTCTTTATGATCCGGACAGGGCTAGAATAAATCATTTAGCTCTCTTGTCAAGCTCGCCGCAGAACCTTTCGAGAAACTCTTTTCTGCTCATCTCATGGCCCAGACAGAAACCAGAATCGTCCATCTTGTCGCACCCGAGGGTCTTGTGTTTCCCGTTTGTCTTCACGACGCAGGTGTGAAACATCATCATGGTATTGCGGCTGCCATGATTGATGTAACGGACATGTGGCAGAATGATCGATTTTCCCAGGCAATATGCTTTCATTTCCGTCAACTCCTCCACGTACATTCCTTAATTTTTGAAAGAAGAGATAGAAACGCACCGTCCTCTGAAAGGAAAAAGTGCTAAAGCAGGGTATGGTTACTCAACGGCGAGTAAACTCAAATAAATCTATTTAAAGTCCTGCTAGACTTATTTGTCCTGTTTTTCTACTCCCCTATCATAACATTATAACAAATTCGGTCCGTTTTTGTTTCATCTTAAGAATAAAAAACTTAATAATTTTTTTAAATAAATGAATATTTTAAAAAAAAGCATTATTTAATAATAAGTTATATAATTTGTCTAAAGTAGAATGTATTAAATAATATAATTCTTATTGATTTATAATGTGTTATCTGGTTTTTAAAGGCTTCTTCTTTGCCTTTTTTTCTTTTACTTTAGCATACTTATCTAATACGATTCTCTCTGCTTCAAGCCAATCATCCAGGTCGTATCCGTGTATACGACCTCTTTTTTCGTGCAGATCATAAGCAACTTTTGCGATCTCACCATACATATAATCTTTCATTTAGTCCCCCCCAAAAAAAACATTCAAGAAGCATTTCAATTGTAATTTTAAAACATTTTGAGAATTTTTAAAGGAAGAACTTTGCAGGAAGCAATTTTAGCAATCATAGAAAAATTGACATCATGAATGGTCCTTTACTTTAGGAATAGCTAAAGTAAAGCAGTGCTGAAATACCTTTCTGCACGGTCAGGCAATATGGTGACCACCTTGTTTCGTCCATTGTCCATATGGAGGGCAGCAAATACATTGGCACCTGAAGAAGTTCCGACAAGGAGACCTTCTTTGATAGAGAGTTCCCTGGTCATTTCTATAGCTTCTTCATCTGATACAGTGAAAACCATGTCAACGAGGTTCACATCTAGAACAGCCGGGACGAATCCGTCGCCTATGCCCTGAATTTGATGAAGCCCAGGTTCCCTGCCGAGAAGCGCTGCGCTCGTTTTAGGCTCCACAGCCACAATTTTAACACGTGGATTTTTTTCCTTTATGAAAGTTCCTATCCCCTGGAGAGTTCCGCCGCTCCCGACACCTGCGACGAAAATGTCTACCTCGCCGTTCATATCCTCCCATATTTCAGGACCTGTTTGCAGGTAATGAATTTCCGGGTTGCGGGGATTTACAAACTGGTTGACGATAAAATATTTTGAGGGATCTGAACGCGTTATTTCTGTAAGTTTTTCCAGGCTGCCGGACAGGCTTCCCTGAGCTGGCGTAGAGATAATCTCACCGCCAAATGCCTGAATAATTTTCTTGCGTTCAACGCTCATGTTTTCAGGCATTACACAGATTACCCTGTAGCCTTTCTGCACACCGATGAGACTCAAACCGATGCCGGTATTTCCCGAAGTCGCCTCTATGATAATCATGCCTGGTTTCAGAGTCCCATCCTTTTCAGCAGATTCAATAATGTGTTTTGCAACCCGGTCTTTCGTACTCCCTCCCGGGTTGAGGAATTCAGCCTTCGCAAACAGATAACCTGAAGATATGCTGAGCAACCGTATAAGAGGTGTATTCCCCACTGCATCGAGAACCGAATTTATGAGCATCATTGTCTCCTTGTCCGTTGAGATATAGTGTAAAACCTTGAACCTTCAAGTAGTGTATAACATCTATTATACAATTTGTATGTAATAGTAAGCATTCTATTGTATAAATTCCGGAGAAAATGCAGATATTTTTCACGGAATAAAGTGTAACAAAAGCAACAGAATTATCCAACTGGTTTTATAAGGACCTTAAAAGCGCGACCGTTCGACGTTGATTGAAAGACAGGTCCGGGGAGCGAGCCGTCATGCGGTACATGCCTGCCTTTCTTTTTCTGGAATGATTCTGACTCATCGGTATCGGAATAATCGGTACACATCATGATTCCATATTTAACCAGGGTAACTCATTCCGGGCATATCATGTAAAACCCTGCGAGAGCGCCGTGGGATTCTTTAATCCAAATGTATTTCAGATGGAAAACTTGTGAAACCTCTTAAAAAATGGGAAAATATTCTAAATGAAGGAGTTGGCCGGCCCTTTTATATTCAGAAAGCCGAAGGATTCCTGACAGTGAAGAATCAGATAAAATATCTCAAAAATTTGTTTTTTGACCTCCTAAATGACTATGGAAAGGTATACATTATCGTTAAGTATTCAGAACAGACCTCTGTCGGCAACAGAGGATTTAGTGCCGAGGAGAAAGAGAAAGGACTTGTTTTAGTTTTTACCAGGAATAACTACAGGAGAATGCATTGGACCGAAGAAGGCAATGTTATTGTTTCCTTATCTTTTGGTAATAATAAGCTCGAGAATTGTTTTATCCATCATGATGACATTATCGCATTATATTCGCCTGATGCGATGGTTAAATATGACAGATGGGATATCTTGAACATGGAGGATGCATCAAAACAACAGAAAGGTATAAAAGATATTTCAGGGGATGATTTACGTGGGAACAAGGTCATTTCCCTGGAGAAATATAGGAACAAAAACAAGACCTGATACAGAGGTTTATGCTCTGTCAGGGAACATAATCCTCTAATAAAAGGTAATCGGCTTCTCTTGTCGTCATCATTTGTCTGTCTACGGACTCTGATTTTTCAGGGAGAATGACTCTAAAAGAAAATAACGGGTCTTTTCCCAGATTGCTCGGAATACCTGATTTCCAAGCATGTCCGGTTCCTGTGAGAACAATCATGGTTTTCCCCGGATTCTGTTTCAGGTATTTCATGATATTCCATGCCATGGTTCTGTCCCAAACCATCTGAGCTTCGCAGAATTGAACGAAGAGCTTTTCGTTCGCAAAACCATGATCGCGATAGGCTTTGGTAATGAATTCTCTATATGAGGGGGTAATGTTGCAGGTGATGCCCGGAGGCAGTTGATTTCGCTCTGCCTCTGTGAGTGATGAGAAACCGTGTTGAGCAATTTTCTGTGTAATGGTCCTCGAGATATTAAGGCCTACGAGAGGAATCTTATTATCCCGTGCATAAATGAAGATGTCTTTATAGAGAGGCCAGGGAAACCCCCAGTTATCGTAGTATTCTTCAAGAAACTCTTGCGAAGATAATGTCCCTATCACCCAGCCATCGAGGGTTTTTTGACTCCCTGATTGAAACATCTCTAGCCCAACTACAATCGGAATACGGTCATTATGCAGGGATTCTATCAGCTGAAGTTGAAAATCATGGTGTTTCTTGTTAGTATGGTGCTCTCCTACTATGATGACATGGATATTTTTAATGTCCTCTTTCAGTTCTTCCAGAGATATGGTTTTGCCGTCTCTTATTCTGAAAATATAACCGTTATTTAATGAACAGTTAATGTTTATGAGGAAATACAGGAAAAGTACGATTAATGAGGTTGTTTTTTTGTAGCAACTCATATAATAATCATAGCGTATACAAACGTTATGTGAAAAGAAAAAAAGCCTTCTTAACGTATTGACTCTTTGGCATCAAATTATATAGACTAAAAGCCGCGTTTGTTGTGCTTCTTCCAACCGTGCCGGTATGTTGAATGTATGGAGAGTGTATTCCCTGTGGTCTTGCCGCAGGAAGTCTTCAATGCAAATTTTGTATGAGAGGTCCATTTTATGTCTGAAAAAATTTCCATTGAGAGTTCCGTCCGCAGTTGTGATGTAGAGGACACTGCTGAACATGAAGAGAGTTTTGCCTCACTGCTTGAAAAGAGTAAAGATGTACCGGCAAGGCTTGAGCCCGGACAAAAGATTAGATCCAGAATCATAAGTATATCGGATGATCTTGCATATATTGATCTGGGGAGTAAGAGTGAAGGTGTCATAGATGTGAGCGAACTGGTTGACAGCAATGGGGATCTGACGGTGAAAGAAGGGGATGAGATCGAAGCATCCTTTGTATCAGTACAACATGGCATGAAAAAGATGACGACACTTATCCACGGATATTCGCCTGCACAGCTTTCCGATATTAAAAGCGCTTATGAGTCTGGTCTTCCTCTGCGGTGCGAGATTAAGCGCGAGGTGCGGGGAGGGTTTGAGGTTGTTGCAGGCGGCGTACGGTGCTTTTGTCCTTTCTCGCAGGTAGACCTGAAAGGCGGGAGAGAAGGCGGGGTATATTTGGGCCAGGCCTTTCCATTCAAGGTGCTGGAATATAAAGATGAGGGAGGACTGAATATAGTCGTTTCCCGAAGGGCGGTGCTGGAAGAAGAAAAACAGTGCAGGATTAAGAGGCTCAAGGAAACGCTCGAGGTAGGAATGGATGTCAATGCCCAGATTAATTCGATTCACAAGTTCGGGGTCTTTGTCGACCTAGGAGGAATTGACGGCTTTATCCCTGTGAGCGAGATATCGTGGGAGAGGATAGCACGCCCTGAACAGGTGCTGTCTCTTGGTGAAGAAGTCAGTTCGCGTGTCTTGTCCCTTGATTGGGATAAAAACCGTATTACGTTAAGTATAAAGGCAACGCAGCCTGACCCTTGGATGAATATATCAGAAAAATACCCTTCAGACACCAGGGTTAACGGGAAAGTTGTTCGTCTGGCCCCGTTCGGTGCCTTTGTGAAGCTTGAACCAGGTGTCGAGGGTTTGCTCCATATATCAAACATGGGGACAGGAAGGCGGATACATCATCCGAAGGAGGCGGTTGATGTTGGTCAATGGATCGAAACATATGTTCTCTTAGTTGATGCAGGCCAGAGGAAAATATCACTTTCCATGCAACCTAAACCAAAGCCGAAAAAGGTCGTTTTACCCGCTGTCGGTGAACAGGTTCAAGGAGTCATTGAGAAAATAATGCCGTTCGGGATATTCGTAAAAATGAAAAACGGATTAACCGGACTTATACAGAACCATGAATTAGGAACTGTCCGCGGAGCAGACCATGAAAAGATGTTCCCTGTAGGGACAAACATAGAACTTATCGTAACCGAAATAGATACCGTCCACGGGAAGATAAAACTTAGCAGAAAAGGTCTTATTGAAAAAAAGGAGCAGGAGGAAGTTCAACGGTATAAGCACGAGATGAAAGAGCAGGAAAAATTTTCCGGTAGTTTTGGAATTTTTGGGAAATTACTCAAAGCAAAATTGGAAGAGAAGAATTTTAACCTTTAGGAATACCCCGGGTTTTCCATGGCAGTAATATAAATAAGCATACAAATTTACGCACGGGACTCACACCCGGCATCAAACCCCACAGCCAATATCCACTAACCCGCTTCTTCGTGCCGGTACGAGCGGAGCTTTTTTTTCTCTGAGATAATTTTTTTCTCTAAGAGGATTTTTTCCTTTGCCCTTTTTGAACGCTTTCTTTTCTGGCGGCGGATCTTCTCGATCCGCTGTATTTCTTCACTCTCCTGCCCTTTGATAAGTTGTTCTATCTTCCTGACGAGGATCACCCTCGCATGATATCGATTGAGCGCCTGGGAACGTTCCTGCTGGCATTTTACCTCAATCCCCGTCGGCAGGTGTTTCAAGTAAACGCATGTCGATGTCTTGTTGACATTCTGACCACCTCTCCCCTGTGAACGGACGAAGGATTCCCTTATGTCTTCTTCTTTGATGTTGAGCGCCTTCATTTTTTCCTGGAGAGATTTTTCTTTTAAGCGACTGACAGGAAACATGCCTATACCCCCGATACTCGATTACCGTTATCTTTATCCCGATATTCCATGTATGCTTGATGCCGGCGTTTTCTTATAATCATCCGTTTCGAATCCGGATATATGAAATATTATATCAATATTTTATTGACTGAACGAAATTCAGAACCTGGGACAGACAATGGATTGTGTGCTTTATATATGTTCATTGAACTGAAAGAATTGGCAGTCTGCATGGTGAAGAAACCTTAAGATGGTGCGGCCGATCGGGAAAGGATGGATCAGGGAAATATGTAAATTTAAAGGGAAGGAATCATTATATTTTCAATAATCAGTTTTCATGCTATTATTTTTAAAGATGTTAAAAGACTACAGCGCAATGAGTGAAGCCGAGCTCAAGGCTGAACTGAAAAGACTCCTGGATGAGCTTGAGGACATGGAAGAGACCTTTCGGTTTCATTTGAGAAACACGTCCGATCACATATCAAGCAGGTTTGTTGCAAAGGGGGAAACGGAAATCCAGAGGTTAAGGAAAGAGATAAGCACAATTAAGCAATTATTGTCTGAAGAATAATTAGCGAGCGAGGTGCCTGCAAGAATGCATGAGATAGTACATTATCTGAAATACCTGCACGGCTTATTTAACGGGACTGTAATCCTCCTGTTTTTATACCAGGGGTGGCTTGGTCTTACGATAAGAAGGGACAGGATTGCCGGACGGCCGCCTACTGCGGGCGCGATTAAAAGACACCGGAAGATGGGACCTGTACTTGCCTTCCTGGGTATCGCAGGGTTTTTTGCAGGAGTGATTATTGTCTATATCCATGAAGGACATATTTTGGAGCATCCCGTTCATTTTATGGTCGGATTATCAATAGCTTCTTTAATTACCACCACGTATCTCATATCAAAGAAGATCAGGGGTGGCAGGACGTCTTTCAGAACCCCGCACTTTTTTGTGGGGATAGCAATTATCTGCCTCTATCTCATTCAGGCCTTCATAGGGATTAGCATCCTCTTGCGTTCTTCCCATTAACCATGAAGATTCAATTACCGGAGGCCGGGTTGACTGAAAAGTATTATGTCCCGGCAGAAGCCGGATCTCCGCTTCGACCCCGATCCCCTCGTCGCCCCGGCGACCCGCTTGGTGCGGAAGGTTACCCGTTTCTGAAATCAAGTCATATCCCTAAACACAAATAAAGTAATGCAGGGAGGGATACTATATTTTCGCTCATTCTCCCCTGTGGAGTAGAAAAACTTATTCCACAGGGTCCGAGGAACATTCTTTCTGCGAAAGAATGTAAAGCCGCTCGAATATAATATCCCTCCCGAAACATATACGGTAACCACATTACGGGAGGCCGGTTGTCTGAAAAGTATTATGTCCCGGCAGAAGCCGGGATTGAAATAGATAGCGAGCGTATTCCCGTGGTTTTGCCACGGGTGTTTTCGCCACGGCGAATCCGCCTGAGTGCGGAAGCGAGCGAATGGAAATAATAAAGAATTCCTCTAAGAATCTTTGAGTTTACACTTAGCCCGGGGTTTATCCGATTCCACGATTGGCAAATGCCTCCAGGACCGGCCGTCCTTTTCTATCAATTGATGTGCCCCGGGTGGTCCGGATGAACCCGCGTCATAATTTGGGAACATTTCTTTCCTTGCAGTCGATTCAAACTTTTCTATGGCCGGTGTCAGCAGTGCCCATGTTTCTTCCACACCTTCCTGGCTTAAGAATAACATCTGGTCTCCGAGCATGCAGTCAAGAAGAACCCATTCGTATGCATCATGTGAGACTTCTTTCTCATAGGTAAAATCCATAAGCACAGGGTTAAGGCATATCTTTGTCCCCTGCTTTTTTGTCTGGAAAACCAGGCTAATTCCTTCGTCAGGCTGCAATCTGAAAACCAGGATGTTCGGTTCGATGTCGGTATCCATGACCTTTGTGAACATCATGTGGGGCGGCGGCTTAAAATGTATTGAAATCTCTGTCTTGCGAACCGGCAACCTTTTTCCTGAACGGAGATAGAATGGAACGCCGTTCCATCTCCAGTTATCGATAAAGACCTTCATGGCAGCGAAGGTTGGTGTCGTAGATTCTGCTGAGACGCCGGGTTCTTCACGGTATGCTGCAACCTGTCGCCCCAGAATCTTCCCTCTTCCGTATTGACCGACAGCGATATGCTCGTTCAGTCTGTCAAGGGGGAACGGACGTATGGAGCGGAATACCTTGATCTTTTCGTCTATGACGCGAGAGGCCTGGAAACTGACGGGAGGCTCCATGGCAGTGACTGTAAGAAGCTGGAACAGATGGCTTTGAAACATGTCCCTTATGACCCCTGATTCTTCATAATATGCCGCCCTGTGCTCGACACCAAGGGTTTCTGAGACGGTTATCTGGACATGGTCGATATATCTCCTGTTCCAGAGTGGCTCAAAGATGGAGTTTGCAAAGCGGAACATGAGCATGTTCTGGACAGTCTCTTTTGCAACATAATGGTCTATCCGGAAGATCTGTTTTTCTTTGAAATACTGTTTGAGGGTAGAATTGAGTCTTTTTGCTGATTCAGTATCACGGCCGAACGGTTTCTCAATGACGATATGAGAGTATCCTTTATCTTCAACTGACAGGCCTGAACGACCGATATTGTTTATGACATCTTCAAATATGGTCGGGGGTATGGCAAGGTAGAAAATGCGGTTTCCACCCGTGCCATGCTTCTTTTCGAGATGGGGCAATTTATTTTTAAGCGCGGTTACATATGATTGTGGCTGTGTAAAATCTAAAGAAGTGTAACAGATTTTTCGAGAAAAATTAATCCATGAGTCATTATCGTAAAATTTAGCCACAGCTTCCATGAGTGCGTCTTTTATAATTTCATGGTATTTCCTCGGGCCTATTTTTACACGATCAGCAGCATAGATGAAGAAATTATGCGGTAACAGACCGTTGGCATACAGACGGAAAATGGCAGGAATAAGTTTTCGCTTCGCTAGGTCCCCGGCTGCTCCGAAGATAATGAGACAGAATGGCCGTGCGATCTCTATCTCGCAACTCCCGAATCTCTGATATTGTGTTGCAAGGCTTAAATCTTCAAGGAAAGGTTTCATTCTTTTATTAAAGAATTCCAGTCTGACGCAAACTTTGCCAGCCCCTTGTCAGTTAATTCATGGCTGATATCAAAATCCTGCCAGCTTCTTGTCATGTCAAGGTCTTTAAAGGCAATGGGTTTCAGGTTCTTTTTGTCATATATATAGTCATTACCGGGGACAAAATTCCCTTTTTCAAACCATTCTCTAATGATTTTAAAGGGCGACGTAACAATATCCGAGCCAAGCTTGAGAGCGTAAAGGTGATGATCTAAATTCCGGACACTTGCGGTCAATAACTCTACGTGGCCATCACCTTTTTTATACATCTCAATAATATTAGAAATTAAATCCATCCCGTTTTCGCCCCTGTCATCGAGACGGCCAATAAACGGGGAAACGTAAACATCCCCCTTCCGAGCACCTTTCGTTGCAATGTAGACTGCGGCAGCCTGTTCCTGTGTGAAACATAGTGTCATGTTGACTCTGATACCGCTTTTGATTGCCTGTTCGGCTGCCTTCAATCCCTCGTGAGTCGTAGGCAGTTTAATATGGGCATTAGGTATCCATGAAAACATCTCTTCAGCCTGCTTTATCATTTCATCAGCAGCAGTCTTGCTGTCAGCATACACTTCAACAGAGATTGAACCTTCAGGTATAAGTGAAGTAAGTTCTCCCACAACATCACGATAAAAGGACAGGATTTCACTCCTGGTAAATTTCTCGCCCCGTTCCATACGCCGGCGTGCCACAGGATTTTTTGCTATAAGGCTCGGGTTTGTTGTCTGTCCGTCAACGAATCCAATGAGTTTCAGTGCCTCTTTCGTTTCGTCCGGGTCACCGCCGTCTAAAAATATTCGTGTTTTCAGGTCTGTTGGTCTCATACGATCTCCTTTATTTTTCTGATGATGGCAAGTTTGGATATGCCTTCATAATCGAGTAATTCATGGGGCTTCCCGCTCATCGGCATTTTTGTTACTGAAAGACAATACAACGGCACAGGGAATGATGCAAAGGCACTCTTTACCGCTTCTCCGAGGCCACCTTCAGAAAAGTGATCTTCAACAGTAACGATTGCCTTAGTGGTGCGTGCGCACTCATGCAGCTTGGTGCTGTCGAGGGGTTTTATACTATAAAGGTCAATTACCCGGATAGGGATTCCGTCTTTTTTCAACTCTTCATAGGCACCCAGGGCTTCGAAAAGCGTAATCCCCGCAGCAACAACGGTTACCATGTCGTCGGTGCTTTCTCTGAGGACCTTGCACCCTCCTATCGGGAATTTTTCCTGATTATCGTAGATGACCGGTGTGGCCTGCCTTGTCGTACGAATATATACAAGTCCGCGATGTTTTGCAGCTTCCTCTACGAGTTTTTCAGTAGATACAGCATCTGAAGGATAAAGGACAACACTGTTAAGCAATGTTCGAAACATGGAAATGTCCTCAAGTCCCATCTGTGAAGCACCATCCTCCCCTATGGCAACTCCTGCATGTGAACCGACACATTTGATATTCGGATCAGAATACTGGCTCATGCGGATTTGATCAAAGGCACGGGTGAAAAAGGCAGCGAACGTGGAGATAAAAGGGATTTTTCCACGGCGGGAAAATCCTAACGATGTCCCCACCATATTTTGTTCGGCAATGTACATTTCAAAGAATCGGTCCGGATAGGCTTCCCGGAATATCTCGGAATAGGTTGAATTGCTTACCTCTGCATCAAAGACGACCATGTCAGGGTATGCCGGAAAAATCCTGGCAAGGGCATTCCCGTATGCCTTACGGGTAGCAACAGGTTTACCCGTATCATATTCGACCTCGGGTATTTCCTTCGCGGCTTGTTTTTCGGGTCCCAGTTTTTTTGGTTTGCGTATTTTCCCTCTGAGAGAGGAGTCCATGGGGCCCAATTCTTCCAATGCTCTGTTTAAATCATCTCTGCCGAGGGCCTTACCATGCAGGCCGTTTTTATCCTCAACGAAGGAGACACCCTTGCCCTTGACAGTATGTGCAATGATCATGACCGGTTTTTTAGGATTACGAAAAGCTTTTTTATAAGCCGTGAGAATTTCGGGAAGAGAATGACCGTCGATGAGTATTGTTTTCCATCCAAAAGAGGAAACCCTCTTCTTATAGGCATCGAGGTTATGTCCATACATTGTTTCCCCGCGTTGGCCGAGCCTGTTGACGTCGATAATGCCTATTAGATTATCTAAATTATAATGGGCAGCTATCTGAATTGCTTCCCACTGCGATCCCTCAGCCATTTCGCTGTCACCGAGGAGGACAAAGGTCCTGTATGGAAGTTTATCTACATATTTGGCATTTAATGCCATTCCGACCCCGATAGAAAGGCCCTGGCCAAGTGATCCGGTCGATGCCTCAGTATAGGGAAATACAACAGTAGGGTGGCCTTCCAAGGGACTGCCGAATTTTCTCATTGTCAGTAGTTCCTCTTCTGTTAATTTTCCGGCAGCTGTCCAAAGTGCATAGAATAAAGGAGAGGCATGTCCCTTTGAAAAAATTAACCGGTCATTGTTCGGGTTGCCCGGGTTATCAGAGTCGAATCTGAAGACCCCGCCGAATAACAGGCATGTCATCAATTCCGTTGCAGAAAGAGACGATGTCGGGTGCCCCGAGCCTGCCTCTGTGGTTGAAACTAGGATATAGTAACGGATCAATTGAGACAGTTTTTTCAGTATTTCTATATCAGTTATTTTTTCCATCGTTCCTCCCTGCATTGCTGTTGTTCAGCTCCTCTTTCAGTTTCCTATGAATTCTGCGACTTTAGTTTTTACGGAAAAGATGCCATGGCCTGCTCCAGGGGCTCCTCTCATATGGCTTCTGGCCGTATTCACTGCATCTGGTTTTTAAATAGGAAATCACCAGGTAACGGTCCTGTTTTTAACGGATAAAATCAAAAATAAAATAGCTTGGCCTACTTTTTTTCTATTTCAGCAAGTTTTTCCGTAAAGGTATTATAGCTCTTTTCAGGATTATCGTTGAGGAAAATTCTGCTCCCGATACATACATAGTGCACGCCGATATCATGGAATATTTTCAAGTTATCGAGCGAAACTCCGCCGTCAACTGCAATTGTCTTGTCCGTAAAGATTTTCCGTGATTCTGCGATTTTATCAATAACTTCGGGCCGGAATGGACTCCCGTAATTTCCGGGAGTGACCGTCAGAAATAACAGTGTATCAACCTTCAGGCCAAGTTCGCGGAATTGGTCTATTTTTGTCTCGGGATTTACAGCCAGACCAGGGGCTATGCCCATTTTGCTCAGATGGACAATGAAGTCAGCATGTTTGACTTCCGATTCGAAATGGAAGATCACCTTTTTAATATTCGGGCTTTTTATTCTGCTCATAAAGGCTGCCGGATGTTTTACCATGAGATGCAATTCAAAGTAGAGACTTGTTTCCAGGATGTTTATTTTTTCTTCCGGGAAACTTCTTGTGGGCACAAAAAACCCGTCCATAAGGTCGATCTGGACATAATCCGTAAAAGACTCTGCCTGACCTATTAAGAAAAAGAAATCATTCTTGGTTTCTGCAAGTATTGCCGGAACAATCTTCATAATGATTTATATGCAGTGCAACTTCATATATAATGAACGAGAATATTAATACTATCAAGTATATTTTTGTTTATGCCGGAAAACTGGTGTCATTATACAACACAATAATTTTAAAGTGAACCAGTCTACATCTCCCCTTAACTTAAGGGGAGGATGGAGGGGTTATTCATAGACTAGGAAAAAAGAACGTTTAACAGGATCAACCATGATTCAGAGATGCGATTACGATACTGTATATATATCAGAGGCTAATCGACTACAATAAAAAAAGATATATGGAAAAACAAAGTGTAACAGTCTCAGGCAATATCGTAGATGTACTGAAGAAGGAGATTTATCCTGGAACGCTCAATATCGTTGACGGAAAGATAGCGGATATCATGAAGGGAGACAAGATATTCGCAACATACATCATTCCTGGTTTCATTGATGCGCATTTCCACATAGAGAGTTCCATGCTGACTCCGTCCGAGCTTGCCCGGGCTGCGGTCATTCACGGAACCGTAGCAACGGTTTCGGATCCTCATGAAATTGCGAATGTCCTCGGGTTGGAAGGAGTTAAGAACATGATTGCTGATGCAAAGACCGTTCCTATGAAGATTTATTTCGGTGCCCCGTCTTGCGTCCCCGCTTCGGATTTTGAAACGAGCGGAGCTTTTCTCGGACCGGAGGAAATCGAAGAGCTTTTCATAACGGAGGATATCAGGTATCTGTCGGAAATGATGAATTTCCCCGGAGTCATAAACCATTCACCGGACGTTATGAAAAAAATAGAGATAGCGAGGCGGTACGGCAAAGTCATCGACGGACATGCACCGGGTTTGAGGGGTGAGGCACTTCGTACTTATATAAAGGCAGGAATCTCTTCAGACCATGAGTGCTACTTAAAAGATGAGGCTCTTGAGAAGCTGCAACTCGGGATGAAGGTAATAATCCGAGAGGGTTCGGCAGCAAAAAATTTCAACGAGCTGATACCTGTTGCGGACGAACACTATAAGAATTGCATGTTTTGCAGTGATGACAGGCATCCTGATGAATTGCTGAAAGGGCACATAAACGATCTGGTCAGAAGGGCAGTGGATTATGGCGTTGATGTCATGAAGGTACTAAAAATTGCATGCGTGAATCCGGTTCTGCACTACAAATTAGATCCAGGGTTGCTCCGGACAGGAGATAATGCAGATTTTATTCTTGTTGATAACCTGAAAGATTTTAATGTCTTGAAAACCTACATCAAGGGGACCGTTTTTGCACAGGAGGGGAAAACACTTATTGAACGGCGAGAGCCGAAGACAATCAACAAGTTTTCTGCAGGGGAAAAAAGCGTTGGCGATTTTAGACTGGAGCCCAGAGGAGACAGGGTACATATCATCGAGGCCGTAGATGGTCAGGTATTTACAAGAAGGTCGGTCGAAGCTGCTAATGTTATTAACGGCAATGTTGTTTCTGACGTAAAAAAGGATATCCTGAAAATTGCTGTGGTGAACCGCTATAGAGATTCGGAGGTTTCAGTAGGATTCATAAAAAACTTCGGTTTAAAGAAAGGCGCCATGGCCTCCAGCGTAGTCCACGATTCACACAACATCATTGCAGTCGGGGTAACTGACGAACTTATCTGCAGGGCAGTTAATCTTATCATAAAAAACAAGGGAGGTATTTGCGCAGTATCAGAAGGTGAAGAAATAGTTTTGCCCCTGCCTGTAGCAGGTGTTATGAGCGATGAAAGCTACACATATGTTGCAGGGAAGTACAGTGCCCTGGACCGGTTTGCTAAAGACTTCGGATCAACACTGCGCGCACCTTTCATGACACTGTCATTTATGGCCCTCCTCGTAATCCCGAGCCTGAAGCTGGGTGACAGAGGGTTATTCGACGGAGAAAAATTCCGGTTTATTGATGTGTTTGAGAAATAATTATTTATCCAGCGGGCTTTGCATACCCATCTCGTCCTGATGTCATAGCCGATAATTCCTAAATGTATCAAGCATATTTTTTATGGCTATTTCACATAATAGAAATATAAATATTATATATAATTCTAATAGTTACGAGCTATATATTAAGTATAACTTAAGCAATATTTATTGACACATCTCCTTCATCCTTAATATAATGTTTTCAATTAAATAGAGTCTCTCCATAAAATGACTTTTCACCAAATGTCTATATACTTGTAAGGAGATTGGAAATAACCCAGAGGTTTTTTGCAAAGCCTGGTGGGGTTCGTCATGCAAAAAGAAAAAAATCACTTTGGCGAATCGGACAAGAAGTTAGCCGCTGTATGTGGGCTTTACTGTGAGGCGTGCTCATGGTTTATTGCCACCACTGAAGATCCTGAAAGGCTCAAAAGGCTTGCGGCACAATTGCATTTTTCGGAGGAAGAGAGCAGGTGCTATGGATGCCGGTCTGACAAGAGATTGCCTTATTGCGAGAAATGCATGATTTTCGCTTGTGCAGCTAAACGAGGCATCGACTTTTGCAGCGAATGTGAAGAATATCCCTGCGATGACCTGAAAAAGTTTCAATCTGCAATGCCTCACCGCATCGAGCTGTGGATCAATCTTGAACGAATCAAGTCTGTTGGTTATAAACAATGGCTCAAGGAAATGAGGGGTAACTATACCTGCCCACGCTGCCAAATCATCAATTCCACCTACGACCTGAAATGTCGAAAGTGCGGCGAAGAGCCCAGCTGCAATTACGTAGCCAAACATAAGCAGGTAATTAAGCAGTATTTAAAGAAGAGGTGATGCATGACAAGGCACTCAACCCGGACGCGTAGGAAACCGCGCGCCGGTTAGTTTTTTGTTAGGAGGAAAAATTTATTTTAGACAAGTATGTTCCACTTTCAGATAAAGTCCAGCAAGGATGATATGCTCATCATGGAACCTAGTATGACAAGTACAACAAGAATGATTTGTACATACCTTTGCCTGTTTATCCTTCTGTAAAATTTTGATCCCGTGTATGTACCGAGAAGTACAAAAAAAGCTGTGGCAAGGAAATATTTGACAATGAGTGTATTGGTCAAGCCGTTTGCGGCATGAACAATGGCTGTGATGACGCCGCTGAAAAAGAAGAAACCGGAAAGTGTAGCCTTGATATGGTCCCTAGACCAGTCAGTAAGGGTTGTATAGATGATTGTCGGTGGCCCACCGGCACTAAATGCCGAGCCGATAAAGCCTGTTGAGAACCCCGCCACGTAGGACCAAATAGCAGGAATCTTGCGCGGTTTGGGATGAAAGAACATTGCATAGAAGCCATAACAAATAATCAGGACACCGAGCAATAATTTTATGACTGACGAGCTCGTATTTTTGAGGAACGTAACACCGAGGAAAACCCCTGGAAGACAGCCGATAAGGAGCGGGAGTATTTTTTCCCTGTCGAGCGAGCCTTTCAGCTCAAGGGTGAGATAGGAGGTAATAAGAAGTCCGTTCAGAACGCAGAGGGGAACAGCAATCTTTGCGTCAAGGAAAATGGTCAATAGCGGCATGGCAAGCAGTGCTGACCCAAACCCTGAGAGCCCCTGTATTAACCCTGCAACAAAAAAGATGATGGACATGAGCGTTAAAGTAAGCATAAATACCTCCCATTCATATTACGCGAGGAATAAAAGATTTTCCACCAGCCCGGAAAATGCGACTGATTGTTGAATCGGAGGCAAAATCGCCCCAGCTAAATGCATTTCCCATGCCAGCGGGGTTTACTTATATACGTATAAAGTCTTATAATAGCAATTCGATATTTCTAGGAAAACCAAATGAATATAATTGTCTGCATCAAGCAGGTACCTGACACTGCTGAAGTAAGAATCAATCCAGAGACAGGGACACTTATAAGAGAGGGTGTGCCGAGTATTATTAACCCTTTCGACATGCATGCGATTGAAGCCGGACTTCAGTTGAGGGAAAAGGTGGGAGGAAAAGTGACGGTCATGACAATGGGTCCTCCACAAGCCGAAAGTGCCCTGAGAGATGCGATTGCCATGGGGGCAGATAATGCATTACTCCTTTCAGACAGGGCATTTGCAGGTTCTGATACGTGGGCAACTTCCTACATCCTTTCAAAGGCAATAGCAAAACTGGATCCAGGCATTATAATCTGCGGCAAGCAGGCCATAGACGGTGATACAGCCCAGGTTGGCCCTGAGGTCGCTGAGTTTCTTAACGTGCCCCATATATCATACGTAAGAAAAATCGATGATGTTTCTGACAATACGATCAGGGTTCAGAGACTGATGGATGAAGGATATGATATTGTCGAATCGTCGCTGCCTGTCCTTTTGACCGTGGTTAAGGAATTGAATGATCCCAGGCTTCCCTCACTGAAAGGCAAGATGGCTGCGAAGAAAGCTGAAATAAAAAAATGGGGGCAGGTGGATATAGAAATTGATGAGAATGACGTCGGGATTAAAGGTTCACCTACACAGGTGAAGAACATCTTTACACCTGAAGTAAGAAAGGACAGGAAAATCCTGGAAGGTAGCCCCGAAGAACAGGTAAATGCACTTCTCGAGGAGTTGATGAGGCTGAAATGTCTATAATTATCGATAGGGAAAAATGTACAGGTTGCGAACTTTGTATAGCATCATGTCCTTTTGAAGCAATCGTCATAAAAGAAGGCAAGGCAACCGTTAACGAAAATTGCCAGGCATGCATGACCTGTCTGAATGTGTGTCCCGAAGGAGCGATTTCTGAGATCGAGGAAAAAGGGCCGGCGGGGAGAGACATCACCGGATATAAAGGGGTATGGGTTTTCGCTGAACAGAGAGGCGGTAAAGTAGCCCCTGTATCTTTTGAATTGCTCGGAGCAGGGAGAAGACTCGCCGATGATCTGGAAACAGACCTTTCAGCCGTTTTATTCGGGGCAGATAATCCGGAGGCGAAAGAGCTTGTCAGATGGGGGGCAGATAAGGTATATCTGTCCGACGATCAAATATTTGGGAGCTTCAATGACGAGCCATATTCAGCGTTGTTGGCATCTCTTGTGGAAGCACATCGTCCCGAAATAGTTATTGCAGGAGCCACTCCAATCGGGCGTTCCTTTTTTCCAAGGGTTGCGGCAAAACTGAAGACAGGCCTGACTGCAGATTGCACGTCTCTCTGTATAGATAAGGAGACGAGAAACCTTCTACAGATACGACCGGCGTTCGGTGGAAACATCATGGCGACCATCCTTTCTCCTAACACGAGACCGCAGATGGCTACGGTTAGACCCCGGGTGATGAAGAGAGGAAAGTACGACGCAAATAAAACGGGAGAGATAATAGCCGTTACGGCAGAAGGACTTTCTTCACACACAAAAGTATTAGGCATGATAAAAGAAGAGGGCGATATGACCTGTAATTTACAGGAGGCCGATATTATCGTATCGGGCGGAAGGGGCCTGGGAGATCCGAAAGGATTCAAGCTTATAGCTGAGCTGGCAGAACTCCTTGGGGGTACTGTAGGTTCGTCAAGGGCCTGTGTGGATGAGGGGTGGATACCTTACCGGCACCAGGTTGGTCAGACAGGCAAGACAGTCTGCCCTAAAATATATATTGCATGCGGGATATCTGGTGCTGTCCAGCATCTTGTCGGCATGCAATCTTCTGATATAATCATCGCTATTAACAAGAATCCGGATGCCCCGATATTCAATGTAGCTACATGCGGTATTGTAGGTGACCTCTATGAGATAATCCCCCTCCTCATAAAGAAGATAAAAGAGTCCCGTGAGCATGTTGTAACAGGGAGTCCGTGACAGAGGTCCGCAAGATAGCCTTTGTTTTTCCAGGTCAGGGATCTCAATATGTCGGGATGGGGAGAGACATATATGAGGCCTTTGATATAGCACGGGAGACATTTCGGGAGGCCTCTCATACTCTGGGATATGATCTTGCCGGATTATCCTTCAACGGCCCAAAAGAAGAACTGAACAAGACCTTCAGGACCCAGCCGTGTATCCTGACCATGAGTATTGCAATCTATAACGTATTGAAATCCAAGGGCATCGGGCCTGCGGTTGTCGCAGGGCATAGTCTGGGTGAATATACAGCACTCGTTGCAGCCGGAATAATGATGTTTAAGGATGCCGTGAGGCTCACGGAGAAGCGGGGGCAGTTTATGCAGGAAGCCTTCCCCGAGGGGCAGGGTCTCATGGCTGCAATAATTGGATTGGAAAGAAGCACCGTTGAAGAGATATGCGGTTCATTGCAGTCAGGATATGCAGCCCCCGCAAATTTCAATTGTCCCGGCCAGATTGTAATTGCAGGGGAAAAGGCAGCCGTTGAAGAGGCTGTGAACCGTTGTAAAGACGCTGGAGCAAGACGGGCTGTTCCGCTTGCGGTCAGTGTCCCGTCACATTCACGTCTCATGGACAAAGCTTCACTTAGGCTTGCCGAATCACTCAGAGGCATAGAAATGAAAGACGCCGAGGTGCCTCTTGTAAATAATGCAGATGCGAAGTTTCTTCAAACAGGGGATAGCATCAGGGCATCCCTCCTTCGCCAGATTAACAGTCCTCTCCTGTGGGAAGATTCCGTGATGGCAATTGCCCAAAAGGAGATAAAGACATTTCTTGAAGTCGGCCCCGGAAAGGTCCTCTCCGGATTAATCAAAAGGATAGTCCCTGACGCGAGTATCTTCAATGTAGAAGATGTAAAGAGCCTGGAAAATACACTCTCACATCTTGCATGACGATTTAAGCTTTCCAGGTAAATTGAAATATTCGATAAAGCCGCTGCAAGTGAAAGTTGTGCAATATTTCATCGGACTGTTAGAAAAGTTTATCTGAGTCCTGCCCTGTTCCTGAATTCAGTTAATCCAGAAAATTATCGATCGTTTAGCCGGGGCAAATGATTTTTTCGGGTTAATTGATCTGCCTGATAAATATTATGTGGTATTTGCCTGAAATATTGATATATGATATTCAAAAGAGAAATAAAAGAGCATGCAACAACAAATATATTTTGCGAATGAGTCCGGAAGATTTTATTCCCATATCATTTTAATATTGGGCACAATAATAATTGTTTTGAATATAATATTTTCTTTGCGACATACCTGAAAGGTCCGTAAAAGCAATTACATCATCTGGGCGAGAAAAACAGTTTTTTTAAAACAACTGGCATCATAAGGGAATTCATGGCAAACGATTTCATTTTGAAAGTAACAAATCTGAAGGTCAGGATAAACGGTCAGAATATTATTGAAAATCTGTCTTTCCAGGTGAAAAAAGGTGATGTAGTAACAATTCTGGGGCCGAATGGAGCCGGGAAGACAGTTTTACTTAAAACCCTTCTGGGTCTGATACCATATGCAGGTGAAATAGAATGGGAGCCGGGTATTAAAATCGGTTACGTTCCCCAGAGGTTGCCATTCATTAAAGATATCCCGTTGAGCATAAATGATTTTTTCAAGTTAAAAAAATCTTCAGAAAAGGAGACGAGAGAGAGCCTGGATTCCGTTGGATTCCGGGATGATTATGTAAGGAAAAAAATTGGAGATTTATCTTCGGGACAGTTCCAGAGAATATTGATAGCATGGGCTCTTATCAGGGGCCCGCAGGTATTGCTCTTTGATGAGCCCACAACCGGTATTGATATCAGCGGTGAGGAGACCGTTTATAATCTTTTGGCAAGATTGAAAAAGGAAAGAAATTTGACAATGTTACTGGTTACTCATGACCTGAGCGTTGTTTATAAATTTTCGACCGATGTTATTTGTTTAAACAAACACTTGATATGTTACGGTCCTCCCCAGAAGGTGCTAACCATGGAAAGTTTGCAGCAACTTTTCGGTGAGGAAGTAAAATTTTACCAACATAAACACAACTAGCCATATGTGTAATCAACTTTTTTTAAGTTTGACCGCCGGAATTTTTATAGGTGGTGTAGCCGGATATCTGGGCTCTCTGATGTTAAGCAAAAGGATGGCCCTGGTAGCAGGACCTCTTGGACATTTGACGTTGCCGGGGATAGCTCTCGCCTTGATTTACGGGTTTAACGTCTCTATCGGTGCATTCCCTTTTGTTATCTTAGGGATAATCTTGATATGGTTTTTTGAAATAAAGACGAAGTTGCCAATGGAGGCTTTGACAGCTATTGTTTTTTCCTCAGGTGTAGCTATTGCTTTCTTATTCTTGCCCATCGAACAGGCAGAAACGGCATTAGTGGGAGATATTTCCCGTGTAACCCTTTGGGAAACAACTTTTTCTGTAATCATAGCGTTTATTCTCTTTTTTATATTAAAAAAGCGTTATTCAGAAATGGTCTTAATTAATATTTCTGAAGACCTGGCTAAATCTGAAGGTCTGCATGTTAAAAAACTGAATCTTATTTACCTGCTTTTAATTGCGATTATTGTTGCATTGGGAGTAAAAATGGTAGGCGGTCTTCTAACAGCTGCACTGGTGGCAATTCCAGCTTCCGCTGCCAGGAATATAAGTAATAAATTAGCACAATATGCTTTTGGAGCGATGATTATCGGGGCGATATCTTCTTCACTCGGCATTTTATTCGCTGAAGTATCAGATATTCCTGCCGGTCCTTTAATCATATTGGTAAATATGTTCATATTTTTAATAACCGTTTTCTTTAAGAGATGAGGGACATATGCCTGACAGTAAGTGCATTCACTAACCAAATGCAACATCAAGGACCATCATAACAACAAAACCAATCATGGCTCCGGCAGTTGCGAGATGTGCATTGCCATTACGGTGAGATTCCGGAACAAGTTCCTCTACTACAACAAAAATCATGGCGCCTGCTGCAAAGCCCAGGGCATAAGGCAGAATTGATTGAACTGTAATAACTGAGGCTGCCCCAATAATGCCGGCAATTGGCTCAACTATTGCAGATAATTGACCATACCAGAAACTTTTCAGGCGAGACATCCCCTCGCGCCGGAGTGGTATGGAAATTGCCATTCCTTCAGGAAAATTCTGAATCCCGATGCCGATTGCTAAAGCCATTGCCGCTCCTAAGGTTGCGGTAGGAAGTCCTGAAGCAATAGCGCCGAAAGCAACTCCCACAGCAAGGCCCTCAGGGATGTTATGCATGGTGATTGCGAGAATAAGCAGGGTGCTTCGTCTCCAGGAAGTACTGATTCCCTCGGCTTTCTCCATGGGAGCCCCAAGGTGCAAATGGGGAAGGATTCTGTCGATACAACGGAGGAACAGTCCTCCCAACAGGAATCCTGCAGCAGCCGGAAACCAAACCGGATGACTTTTACCTTCGGACATTTCAATGGCAGGGGCAAGCAATGACCAGAAACTGGCAGCTACCATGACTCCTGCGGCAAATCCGAGCATCCCGTCAAGTATTTTCTTTTTTACTTCCTTGACGAAGAAAACACCCGCCGCACCTAAAGCTGTCACTCCCCATGTAAAACAAGTTGCGATAATAGCCTGAAATACAGGGTGCAGGTTTTGGAAAGAATATTCCATAATTCCAGTAACTTATCAAATACTTATGTGATTAATCCCCGGAGGCCTCAAGTATTTCTAATATATATTTTCATTTACGAAATCCCCCGCCAGTAAATATATAAGGTGGTCAGGCTGAACAACGACAATCAATGGAAAAGTGTTCTACCGGGATACATAAGACAATTATACACAAAATAATGGTTGTAAAGATGGTATGTATGATGATTATACGGATTTAATACAGGAGCCCATGAGGAATTTTTCCATAGATTGATTATACAGAGAGCTTGTCAAGGTCTGTGAGAATCTCCTCAGCTTTCTTGTAACGGTGACCCTTTTCTTTTTCCAGGCATTTTAAAATTATCATGGAGAGTTCCTCAGGGACGGAAGGATTTATTTCACCGGGTGACAAGGGTTTTGTGTGGAGATGGTGATAATAAATGTCTCCGTTTACGAAAAGTGAACGGCCAGTTACCAGTTCGAAGATCGTTGCCCCAAAGGAGTAAAGATCTGTCTGGAAGTCGACGTCCTTACCGAGTATTTGCTCGGGCGACATGTAAAGCGGTGTTCCGCTTACGGACGTCAGGTCTTTCGATATATCCTCCAACACCTTGGCTATCCCAAAGTCCATGATCTTGATAACACCCTCGTTGTTGATGATGATATTTGCAGGCTTGATATCCCTGTGTACGACATTATGCCTATGGGCATACACTAAAGCCCTGCATATCTGCCTGGCGATATCGACAACCTCTGGAATCCTGAATTGCCTTCCCTCGTGCAAATACATATCCAGGGTTTTTCCCTCAACGTATTCCATTGTAATATAGTAATTGTTGTCCTCAGTACCTGTATCAAATATCATGACGATATTCCTGTGGTTAAGATTTGCAGATATACGTGCCTCACGTAAAAACCGCTCCAGATTTGAAGGATGGACAGTCAGAAATGAAGGGAGAATCTTGTATGCGACGATGCGGTTCAGCAGCGTATCTTTTGCCTTGTATACTATTCCCATACCTCCACGACCGATTTCCTGCAAGAGCATGTACCGTTTCTTCAGTGTATCGTGCTCTGGAATAGTTTTTTCGTTCTTTGAGGCATCACGGGCCCTTTGATCAGAGGCTGTTGCACCGCTTAATACCGTGGTGATTTTGCTCGCCCTTTCTTGAACGTCTTTGAATCGATAGTCCACAGAGAGGATCTTGTCGTATATAGCCTTTGCCATGTCATTCCTGCCTGAGTCTTCATAACATAACCCAAGGTAATAATACGGAAGGAGGATTGACTGGCTAACGGGTTTATCGGCAACAATCTTTTGGAGCCTTTCTATGGCGAGTTTCGTCATCTCCTTTTTCATGAACAGCTCGCCAATCATGATAGAAGCGGGCCAGTAATAGTCGGACGTCTCGTCGATTTTCTGCAGGGAATTCAGGGCATTGTCTAAAAGCCCTAGTTCTTTATAATACGAACCGGCCTTGTAAAATTCTCCTCCTTTCTCGTATAGTTCAGCGATCCTGGCGCCCTTTTCCCCGTTTTTCTCATAAGCCTGTGCAGCCCAGACGAATTTTTTCCCCTTCTCGAATGCCTCTGCAGCCCTCCGAAACTCATTAATCTTCATGAACATTTCCCCGGCTTCGCTGTACCAGCCTGCTTTGATGTATTGATCGCCTGCCTTTTCAAACTCCTGTGCTTCTGAAAAAATCTCAGCTGAACGTACAAAATCTCCTGATTTTTCAGCAAAATCAGCCGCCTCTATCAGAAGGCCCTTCTTGTAGGAGATGCTGCAGAGAACCTCGTTTTTTCTCTTCTCATCGCCTCCCTGTTGAAACGCCTCTGCTGCTTTTTCAAGGTCTCCTGCCTGAATCCAAACCTCGGCTGCCTTTATAAACTCCTTTTTCTTTTCATATACAAAGCCTGCTTCCTTAAAACAGCCGTCTCTCAAATAGATAGAAACTGCCCTGTCAAAAATACCGGCCTTTTCATACATTGTACCGCTGATATATGCATAGCCCTCGTTTTTTTTGGCTCCCGGGCGCAGCGGCCCCTCCTCGATAAAACAGCGTTCATAGAGTTCTGCGGCCTTGAGATATTCGTTGATACGTTTATAAAGTTCAGCTGCTTTCTTGTAAAAGCCGCCTTGCTCGTACATCTGAGCAGCATTTCGGAAATCCCTTAGTTTTTCGAAATTTTCAGCAGACTTTGTAAAATTGTCTGCTTCTCTGAAAAGCAGCGCTGCTTTTTCAAAATTTCCCATTTGTTCGTAGAGTTCTGCAGCTTTTACTGGAAGGCCCGCTTTAACATAGAGCTTCGTTGCTTCCGGGAATTCATTTATCGAAACATAAAGTTCGGCAGCCGTCTTATAATCATTTCGCGACAATACTTTCTTAATGCTCTTCCGTACCGACTTTTTATTCAGATGAGTCGATTTTGAACCGTAACCATCGATTCCTGAACCAAAGAGAGGTGCGAGATACGAACGCCATATCTTGCGAAATATAAAAAACGCGAAGAGGAAGAAGAAAAAAGCGACAAGGTAGGCAATGTAATTCTTTAGCTGCAGGAGATGGAGTTTCTTCGCGATAAATAGAGAGATATCATTGATGTAGAAAATCTGGAAGAAATTATCAATAAACTTTATCACTGGTTATGACACCTTGATTTACGATACAGCATATAATACCTCTCTTATATAAAAGCCATATAGCTATATTTTATTAGCGCAGTGGTAAGAGGTCAATGTCTCACAAAGAATTTTTTATATCTCCCTGCGATATGAGAATCAAAATCTTGTCTTGTGGATCCCTATTACCTGTGCTATCATGGTTTTATGGTGCACAGGAAACTGGAATTAACGTATAAACGGATGATAGTTCCCAACTATGCCGCATTTAATATTTCCCTTCGATAGGAAGTATTTCGAGCACAAGAAGTTTACAAAAGAGATTTTTGCCAGAACTCTTAAGGAAATTGCAAAGCTGAAAGACAATTTTTATGGCTTTATAGAGATTGCCCGGCCCGGTGATATATTTTATTTCCTCTTTTTTTTTAAGGGCCGATGTTATGCCGCGGGGGTGGTATCGGATACAAGGCCCCGGAGTACAGAAATAAGCGGGTTCTTTGATCTTATATTTTCAAGCTCCGAGAACCTGCTTTCCATGTCGCTCTATAGAATAGATCCGGTACTTCTCAAGGGAATGCTCGTATTCATCCAGAGGGAACCAACGATTAAAGCTGAGACTAACCTTATTGATATGGAGAATATCATAGGAAAGATCGGAAAAGATGGAAGGGATGCATTTGTCATTTTAAAAGACAGGGACAAGATGAACTTTTTCTTTTTCAAGAACGGCAAGGCAACTGCGGCGTATTTCGCTGATATTGATTTCGAGCTGGACAAGACTGCCGCAATAGCTGAAAATCTCTTGTCTTACGCATACCCTGCAGGAAAGAAAGCAGTCGAAGCCCTCATTTACCGTGATATAAAAACATCTGCAGCTGAAGACGCAGAGAATTATTTACCTGAAGATATAGTAAAAATGCTTCAGGAGCGTGAAAAGGATAGGATGCACGATAAAAAGGCTAATGAGCGACAGAAACTTTATATGGAGGTTTCTGTAATCGAGGGTCCGCAGACCGGAGAAAGATTTAATCAGATACTGCCGTGTGTTCTTGGAAGGAAAGGAAGCGATATAACGATCAAGGATCTTAAAGTATCGAAGAAACATGCCCGTATAAAGGAGATAGAAAGCAAAATAATAATAGAAGACCTTAATAGTACAAACGGGACGTTTGTCAATAACGAAAGAATCATTGTTGTTGAATTAAAATCAGGGGACCTCATTTCAATTGGAGATACAAAAATGAGGGTTTCCTTTTACCGGGATCTCGATAATGCTGAGTGACGTTGAATTATGATAATTATTGTCGTATACCCCGCTCCCGGCGGCGCTTTCTACCCGGGCCGGCATAAGTCACGCGACAGGAGCGGGCAGGCTACGGGGTTCCGATACCTACGATTTTCATAGTCGTTTCACCGATTGTAATCATGTCTCCTGCATGCAGCTCATGCACTTTAATCTTTTCATTATTGACATATGTGCCGTTGGTACTTTCGAGGTCTTCGATAAAAAATTTTCCTTGTATTTCAATGATATGTGCATGGCGTCTGGAAATATACCTGTCTTTAATATGGATATCTGCCTGTTTTCTACCGATGACGCAAGGAACCTGAGCACTCATTGTCTTTCCTTTGTAAGGGCCTTCGATAAAGACGATATGGACAGCAGGTTTTTTATTATCTCTAATGACCACATGAGGAATATCCGGCGATTCGAAATCTTCAATGTTATATAACATCATCATGAGTTCTTCTTTGGAAAGACTTTCCGAATCATAAGCTGGTGCGGTGGATATGTCTCGATAGATAAGTGCCTCAACAGGCGAGTGGTCAGCTGGATAACCGCAGGATAATAACTGTTCTATGACCGTGGCAGCTCCAATCCCATTCGCATCGGTATCAGTCAAATGCGACATGACACCTTTTCCATCCTTGAAAAAAAAGAAATTATAATTACTATGCTTATTGAGTACTATGAGTGCGTCAGCAACATCACTCTGGATATTCTTCAAGATGCCCTCGAGATCTATGAGATTGGTCATTGATCTTACGGTTGGGTCTCTCTGTAAAATGATGAGAATTTCCTTGAACAAAACCGGGTCTGTCTCATGGAGTGAGAGAGTTAGCGGGGCTTCAGTATCAACCGATAAACTATAAAAGAAATCTCTTATTGATATATCTTCATTTATGCAGTCATCCGATAACCCGGCAGCATACACAGTACCTTTGAGGAAAAAGAGAAACAGTAAGCATCCGTCTGCCTTTTCGATCCCAATATAGCCGGTAAATCTGTCACTAGAATTGTATATCTCTTCAATGGTTACTTCAAAAAGCTCTCTTGAAAAGGATTTCGGCCTAACGAGTATCCTGCCTTGAGGAAAATTGCATTTCATCATAATAAAATAATATAGAAGGTTACTCAGACAGTGTCAACATGAAACAGAGCGCATGCTGTTTATACTGCAGAGGCGGTATCTTTCGTCTGTACTTTTATTCTGTACCGCAAAATATCTTCAGAAGCACTATTTTGGTGATTCCTGGTTTCAAAGGTCCTTTCCCCGACCTACAATCAAATAAAACAAAAACCTTTTTGCTATTTTCTCCGGGTTCCGGGTGTGTTCCGGGTGTTATGTAAATTGACAAAAATATTTTAGATTTATAAACTAAAAGTTTGCTAAAAACAAGATAGAGAGGATGTTCGCAAAAAAGAAAAGACGATGAAAATATTGAAAAATGAATGGATAGGTTTTATCTGTATGTATGCCGTTATTGTCGGAGTATTTCTGATAATAGTCTGTTTATCTCAGAAGACCGACACAGGTGAGAAGAGTGTTCCTCAGCAGCAGAAAGGAATTTTTACCGCGTATACAGCGAGTGCCAGTGAAACAGACAGTGACCCATCGATTACTGCAAGCAACCAAACGGTGAGGAGAGGAATCATCGCAAACAATTGTCTCCCCTTTGGAACAAAGATAAAAATCGATGATAAAATCTATGAGGTCCAGGACAGGATGCACAGGAGATACGGTTGTGATGAATTCGATATATATATGTGTGAATATCCTGACGCGATTGAATTCGGAAGAAAAGTATTATCATATGAGATAATCTGAAAATCTCAGATTCAATCTTGAGGCTTACCAGTTTTACCCACACTCAGCAATGCTTGAAAGAACACGGGGTTCACCGTGTTATAAAATGTCAATGGATGAGCATATAGATAGAGAAACAGACATACATGGAGAGCACTGGGATGCACTCCATCAGGGTTACTTCTCGGATTCGGAGATTGCCTGTCCCCTGATAGACAAGATCGAAGATGCAATAAGAGAATCGCGCCCTGAGGTCATTGTCGACCTTGGCGGCGGAACGGGATTTCTCCTTAACCAGATTTTGTCCCGCGGACTGAAAGGCGGTATTCGTCTGGTGAACCTTGACTGTTCCGGCGCACAACTTAAGATGGCATTGTCTCTCGGTCTTAATGTATTGCAATGCTCAATAGACAGGTTCAGAAGAAATGATATAGACAGTGAAGCAACAAGGTTTCTATACATCATGCGCTCAGTACTGCATTATTATGGAAAGACCGGGCTGATACCTACTCTGCGGCATATCCGCAGCCAGGCAAGTGAAGGGGAACTTTTTGTGCACCAGACAGCCTCTTTTGCAAACACCGCTGAGGCTGCCTGTATGAATCTCATCTATGAAAAAATGCGTACCGGTAAGTGGTACCCGACTGTCGGGAAGCTCTTTGATTGCTTAACTACCACAGGATGGTCTGTAAGGTCTGTTTCCTCTACGGGTACGCTGAGTCTCACTTCTAAGGAATTGGCGAGGCGTTATAAGCTGAATGAACGTGAGGTCGGAGATATATGCGATGAGATCACAAAAAAGTTTGGAGAGACGGGGAAGGTCTTCAGCCTTTGCGAAGGTGGCTTCTGTGCATATTTACCCTACCATATTTATGTATGTGTTGCAGCATCAGGTTGAAAAATAGATATCGATGTGTGCAGTACCTGTTATTCGGTCTGAGACCGTTATCCGTCACGGAGATAATCACCGAGCAGTCCCCTGCTGTGTTCATTCTCATGACAATAAACACACAGATTTTCCCAGTTAGAACCGTCAGGGGGGTTATTAAGTGGGTTCCCGTCTTTATGGTGGACGGTAAGGAGATGCCTGTCTTTATAACTAAACTCTCTCGCACATTTTGCACAGATAAGGCCGTGAATCTTAAGTGAAAGCTCCCTGTAGTTGCTAGATGTGGAATCTGCCCGTTTTAATTCCCTGACAATATCATCAACAGATTTATTACTGTCCACCTTCTTTAAAGGCCGTTTGCGCGTGCTATAGCGTTTCCTTTTCATCGTAATGCGGTATTTATTTTCTATAAGATATCTTAAACATGATGGATGATGCAAATATCAATTAATGGATTTTTCATTGTAGTACAAAATACTATAGCAAAATTAGTATTTTTACTAATATCTTTTTTTTACATATTTTGTTATTCATATAGGAAATTTTTTTTGCCTGGTTCCAATGGAGATACATAAGAAGCCGAAATTCTTGAACCTGATGGAATAATTATCGTAGACATCGGAACTAGAATGTTTTTACAACAATAGTATTTGCATAAAAAAGAAGAGGAAGGTTAAGCTAAGATGAGCTTGGGGAGAAGACTTAATAAACTAATAAAAGAAAAAGGTATTTCAAAATATAAGCTGGCAAAAGATTTAGGCGTCCCCCCGTCTACTGTAAGGAGCTGGATAAATTATAATATAAGTCCACGTGAGCCGAACCTCAAGAAGCTCGCGAATTATTTTGAAGTTCATCCTGCATGGCTTCGCTATACAGACGAGTCATATGATCCGAAATTGCCAGAGAGACCATTGCGAATAGATAGTGAAATAAGACAGTTCACAAAAGAATATCCAGAGTGTCTACCTTATCTGGAGGAAGTCATAGAGTTATTCATAAACGAATACAGAAAGGCATTTGCACGCACTCTGCCCCAAGAATTTATCAATAAATCGGACGGAAAGCAACCTCAATAACAAGTCTGAAAATACTCCCCTTACCTTTTCATGCAAACTCTTTATATTCATTTGCCTGAATCATTATAATCCCAATGTTGATATAGTGGTGATGTGCCACGGAATATCGGTATGGCTATAATTATATATTATTTAATTTAATATATTGACAAATAATTTATTTCATGCTAATTATTTAGCAAAGGGGGATTACAGTATGAATAGATCTAAATGCTGTATTAGGTCATGTTGGTAAGAACAGGAATTAGTGAAAATCCCGGTTAGAATGTACTCCAGGAGATTATGCCGACATTCTATTATATTGACTGGACAGGGGGATAATAAAATGAAAAAGAAACGTGTCAGGGAAGGCATAGTAGATACCGACAGAACTATCAGAAAGGTTTTTTACGATAAGATGGATGATGCTATTCCTGAAGATCCATTTAATATTGATAATACAGAAGACCTTATGGACTTATTAGAAAAAAAAGGAGATATGTTTATTGATTATAAGGAAACAGATAATGAGAACGGTGAGATTACAGAAGAAGAAAAGCCTGGCAATACCGAAGACCTTATACAAGCATACTTCAAGTCTTTGGGAACGATAGTAATACTTACAAGGGATGAAGAAAGAGAGCTTGCAAAGAGATTGAAGGAAGGAAAAGAGATTATAAAAAATCTCGTGAAAGCAATACCTTTCTATGAAACGGTCCAATCTAGTCTGAGCGCTGAGGACCAGGGGAACGTCAGTGATACTGACGAAAAGACAGACGAATCCTGTATCAAGAGTTTGGAAATTCTGGATAATATTATGGCAAACGTGGAAATTGCTGATAGAAAGATTATGGGATACGGAAATCTAAAAGATCTGAGGGAAATACTGCTTGATGAAAATAGAAAAGACAGCAGTTCTGAAAAACTCCGTAATCTTGCAAAAGAAGTGCATACTGAATATGAACGCATTGAATCAGAGGTTGGAATCACTATTGATGCATTAAAAGCCAGCTACGAGAGGATTCTTAAGGCGAGGGCTCTCATGAGTGCAGTAAAGCATGAATTAATAACTTGTAATCTCAGACTGGTTATTAACATTGCTAAACACTATGTTGGAAAGGGGCTTACTATGCTTGATTTGATACAGGAAGGAAATATTGGCCTTATGAAAGCAGTGGACAAGTTTAGACACGAAAAGGGATTCAAATTCAGTACTTATGCAACATGGTGGATAAGGCAGGCAATAGCGAGGGCATTGACAGACCAGGCAAAAACGATAAGGATCCCTGTCCATATGATGGATTTTTACAGCAAAGTTGTCAGAGCTTCCAGAGAGTTGGTGACGCAGTTAGGGAGAGAACCGAGCAAAGATGAAATTGCAAAGAGGCTGGGGGTAGAACCAGAAAAAGTTGAGGCGATATTGAGGTCAATACAGGATCCTGTAGCTCTTCAAACACCTGTCGGCGATGAAGATTCAGCCCTTGAAGATTTTATTTGCGACAAGAATAGTCTATCTCCGTACGAGGACCTGGAAAAAAATGAAATCACTGAAAAAATATTGATGTTATTGAATACTCTGAAACCGAGGGAATCACAGATTATCAGAATGAGATTTGGAATAGGTATGGATAGAGAGTATACGCTTGAAGAAATAGGGAGGCGACTGGGCATTACACGCGAAAGGGTCAGACAGGTTGAGGCCAAGGCAATGAAAAGACTCAAACACGGAAGAACACGGAGTGCGTTGGAGGTTCTGGCTTACGGTTAATATGTTTATTCGGGCTTGATTTCGACCAGGTTGCCGGAGAAATCTCTGAGGAAATAGACTGTTTTTTTATCGGTTTTGCCCACAACAAGGAATCCCTTCTCCTTGGCTTTTTCCTTTACAGCTTGAAAATCATCAAGCAGAAGGCCGATGTGGCTGTAATCGGGAAACGGCCGTCTGCACTCAGGACATATGAATATCTCGATTTTGACACCATCTCTTTCGAAAACAAGCACCTTAATTTCTTCTTGTACAGAGAATAGCTGTTTCGAAAGCTCTCTTGATACAACGAATTCCCTTGTTTTTTCAAAACCAAGGAGGCCATGGTAAAACCTTAAAGCCTTTTCTTCACTCTCGTTTATCATGCCGGCATGATTCAACAGCATGTGGTATTTTACATCATTTTCTCTATATATAAAAACATAGTTATTCAGGAAAGTTTTTAACAAGCGCAGGTTTACATGAAAAGACTGTATCGACGGTATATATTGTTAACAGAAATGTCTGTCAGATCCGGGCTTCAAAAATTATTTGTAGTTTGATTAAGGGAGGTGATTTTAGTGTGCGATTATCCTGATAAGGAGCATCTGCACGAGTCTGAAAAAAATGCAGAAAAACGATATAAAAACGCTGGACATGATCCCCCCGGAAATAATTAATACGACCTGTTTTACCGAGAAGTCTGACAGGAAGGCGGTAAGGACCATGACTACAAATTCCGTTTTCAGTGCAAAGGCGATCATGATAAGCGTGAGCAGTGAAAAAACAGCAGGCTTATATTTGCCCGCATAGTATTTTTCGATGAGCAGGGAACTGAAGAACATTATTTTGCTGAAAAGGAAAATGTTGATGAGAATTGTTAGAACTTTCATAGTGCACTAACTTACATAATTGCTGTAACAAGACAAGGTCATCTCAAAGAAGGGTGATCATTCAGAGATCAGTTTATTTTCTATGAGCTCTTTTACCATTTTATCGAAATGTGACCTGTGATGTTTCCTTAGCGCTACCAATACGTCATAGAGGTCCATATGCCGGTCAATTTCAACATATCGGAAATATCTCGAAAAAATACTATCGAACGTCTTGTCTTTGCCTTTCTCAAAATATAAATCTTCAAATGCATTAAAAATCTTAAGCGGCAGGTTTTCATTATCTATCATAAAACTCCTCTTGCAATAAGATATTATAATATTATAACAAACCTTTCCAGGTGGTTCTCGATGATTGAAGACTTCCTGCTGCAATACCGCAGTCCCGAATTTTTTCGGGATTAATGTAAGGAATTCTTTATTATTTCTATTCGCTCGCAAACCCCGTGGCAAGACCACGGGGAATACGCTCGCTATCTATATTAATATGTGAAATAAAAAGAGGGATTCCTTACGCTGATTGTCCGCTGTTAGGCATGCTGTTATGATATTTTAAAATTTGAAAAGGCAACCATTGTCTCCTCACACAACACTAAGCCGCTCGAACATTTTCACGATTATTGTATTTGACAGAACAACGCCCTTTCTCGAGAACCTTAGATATCCTTCTTCTATCTTAAGATAGCCTTCATCAACTAAATCTGTGCATAGATCAATAACGTTTAGCCCGAGGTTCCCTGCTTCTGCGACGGATATTCCCTCGGTTTTCCTCAACCCGAGGAAGATGAATTCTTCAATGGATTCTCCGGGACCTACATATGCTGATTCTCCATCCGGAAGTATACCTCCGGACAGATTATTTTCATAACTAGCAATATCCTCGGTATTTTTTGAACGCATCATATTAATAAAGGAGTGTGCTCCGGCCCCCACGCCGATGAACTCTCCACGATTCCAGTAATTAAGATTATGGAGACACCTGTACCCAGGTAATGCAAAATTGGATATTTCATAGCCTTCATAACCGTTCCGTGACAGATATTCAGTAAGACAGGTATACATGTCGATAACCAGATTTTCATCGGGCATTTTTATTTTCCCGGCTTGTATCAACCCATACAGGGGTGTATGTTTTTCGGGAGTCAGTTCATATGCAGAGATGTGAGTTGGAGACAGGCTTAAGGCACGCGAGAGGGACTCTTGCAATGAATCTATTGTCTGCCCGGGTATTCCGTATATAAGATCTATAGAATAATTTTCTAACCCGGCTTGTCTTATCCTTTCAACTGTCCTTACTGCACTTTCGGCATTGTGTATCCTTCCTAGGGTTATAAGTTCATCATCTATGAACGACTGTATCCCGACACTCAGCCTGTTTACCCCGAGAGAGAGAAGTGTATTGATTTTTGAATTACCTATCTTTTGGGGATTCACTTCCACTGTTATTTCAGCGGAAGGCGAGTGAATAAAGCTGTCAGTCAGGCAAGTGAATAATTTTTCGAAACATGCGGCCGGTAGAAGAGAGGGGGTGCCGCCCCCGATATAGACTGTCTTCAGTACATTGATCCAGTCTTTTTTTAAGAGCAGTTCCCTGCATACGGCATCGATATAATCCGGCGAGCTTGTTTTATCATAGGGCACGGAAAAAAAATCGCAATACAGGCATTTTTTTAAGCAGAAAGGGATATGTATATACAGGAAATCGGTTTTCATGCCCATCATATTAGACAGGTTGACAGAATGTTTTGCTCATGTGTGCTTCAGCTGGCATCCGGGATCCTGGTTCCTTGTTATTTACCTTATTATTTCACCTTCAATACCGCAAGGAATGCCTCCTGCGGGATCTCTATCTTCCCGAACTGTTTCATCTTTTTTTTGCCTTCCTTCTGTTTTTCCAGGAGTTTTCTCTTCCTTGTTATATCACCGCCGTAACACTTTGCCGTTACGTCCTTCCTCAATGGTTTTACGCTGTCCCGCGCTATGATCTTATTGCCGGTAGCAGCCTGTATAACTACCTCGTACAGCTGCCTCGGTATAACTTCCTTCAGCTTTCCGGTCAGCTCCCTTCCCTTGTAATAGGCGTTATCGCTGTGGACTATTAGAGAGAGCGCATCGACAGTTTCCCCGTTGAGAAGTATGTTAAGTTTAACGAGGTTTGATTCCCGGTAGCCAAGGAAGTCGTAGTCCATAGATGCATAACCTTTTGAAATCGATTTCAATCTGTTATAAAAGTCCCACAGGATCTCGGTCAGGGGCAATTCATATTCGATCCTTACCCTTTCTTTTCCGATAAAGTGAAAACTTTTTTGAACGCCCCGTTTTTCCTGGCAAAGGTCAAGCACAGGACCTATAAAGTCCTTTGGAACAAATATCGTCGCGACAACATATGGTTCTTCTATAGCTTCATATTTGTCCGGAAGCATAGCGGGGTTATCGACATATATGATTTTCCCATGTTTTACCGTTACCCTGTAAATAACGGTCGGTGCAGTACTTAAGAGCGACAGGTCAAATTCGCGCTCAAGACGTTCCTGTATGATCTCCATATGAAGAAGACCTAAAAATCCGCACCTGAAGCCAAAACCGAGAGCGATGGAGGATTCGGGCTCGTACCTGAAGGAGGCGTCATTGAGCCTCAACTTGTCAAGGGCGTCCCTAAGATTTTCATACTGATGCGAACGGACAGGGTAGAGGCCGCAGAAGACCATTGGTTTCATGTCCTTATAACCCGGGCACGGTTCATGCGCAGGGTTGTCGGCATCTGTTATCGTTTCGCCTATTTTCGTGTCAGTGACACTTTTTATACCGGCTATAATATAGCCGACATCCCCTGAAGACAGTTCGTCCACCTGCTCCATCTTGGGAGAGAAAATCCCAAGGCGTAATACTTCGAAGGTTTTCCCTGCTGCCATCAGCCTTATTTTTTTGCCAGCGGATACCCTGCCGTCAAATACCCTTACGAGGATAAGAACTCCGAGATAATTGTCAAACCAGGAATCAAAGACTAAAGCCTTCAGCGGCCTGTCATCGCTGCCTGCCGGAGGCGCAATATTTTTTACTACAGCCTCCAGGATTTCCTTGGTTCCCCTACCTTCTTTTGCGCTTGTAAGGATAACGTTCGAGCAATCAATTCCGAGAGCATCTTCTATCTGTTCCTTTGTTTTTTCAGGGTCAGCCCCGGGCAAATCTATCTTATTGATTACCGGGATTATTTCGAGGTTGTTCTCTAAGGCCAGGTATGCATTTGCCACCGTCTGGGCTTCAACACCCTGTGATGCATCAACTACAAGGAGAGCGCCTTCGCAGGAAGCGAGGCTCCGCGAAACCTCATAAGAGAAGTCAACATGTCCGGGGGTATCTATGAGGTTAAGTATGTAATCTTTGCCGTCGTCCGCTTTGTATAAGAGCCTTACCGCATGGGCCTTTATCGTGATCCCGCGTTCTCTTTCCAGGTCCATGGAATCCAGCACCTGGTCGGTCATCTCCCGTGTGCTCAGGGCACCGGTGTATTCAAGAAGTCTGTCCGCAAGGGTGGACTTCCCGTGATCTATGTGGGCAATGATAGAGAAATTACGTATATTTTTGGACATTAATGCCGAATCTTCATTATCAAAATTACTATTCTATCATATAATAAAGCCGGCTGGTTAACAGGCAAAGGCCACGTCGAGCCGCCCCTGACGGTAATAGCATTTCCAGGATTGGAAGATTATACGAGATTGTGGTCATTGAGCTGTCAGGCTGCAGGGGCAAATAAAGCTAATTCAAAGGGTATCCTTTATGAGCTTGTAGAGCATATCGTTTTCAAGGAAATATTTCCCGTATGCCTTTGTTACTATCCGTTCATCACAGATAACGATCCTGCCGGTATCTGTCCTGGTTCTGATCAATCTCCCGAACCCCTGCCTGAATTTCAAAACAGCTTTGGGGAGAGCGTATTGATAGAAAGGGTTGCCCCCTCCTTTCTCGATAATCTCGGCCCTTGCCTGGACAATCGGCTCTGTCGGGACTTCGAACGGCAATTTTGTAATGATGATACATTTGAGGGAGTCTCCCCGGACATCAATTCCCTCCCAGAAGGAGTCAAGTCCGAATATTACCGTGTTGTCGCTTTCCCTCATGATCTCAAGAATTTTCCTGTTTGAATAATCTCCCTGCATTACAGGCTTGAGACCAAAGTTTTCAAGTTTTTCAGCAGTCAGTCCCCATGTCTTTTTCATGACATCTCTTGAGGTAAAAAGGATGAGCGTCCCCCCTCCATCTTTTGGCGTCTCCCCGATGATTACCCCGGCCAGCTTATAAACGTCATCTTCCTCCCGCAGGTCGATGCCCTTTTTGATTGTTAACGTAACCTGTTTTTCCATGTCAAAAGGAGATGGAACGGACAAATTCTCGGCGTCGCTTATACCCAGGGTGTTTTCAATCAGGCTGAAATCTCCCTTAACGGAAAGTGTGGCAGACGTAAAGATTGCGGAGTTATATGAAGGCAGGAGGTTTTCCCTGATGAACCGTGAAGGATAGACAGGTGACATCCTGAGGGAAGTCAGTTGTTCGTTTATATCTACCCATCTGACAAAGCCTTCCGTTCCCTCGCAGAAAGACTCCATTCCCGCGGCAGCGTTCTGGAGCTTTACCATCGCGGCTGTCAGCTCGATCTCTTCATCCTCATCAAAGAGACCCGTAACGGATGTCCTGACATTCTCAAGGAGCGTATGCATGGATTCGGAGAGCGCCAGTAAGTAGTCTTTGAGGATGAATGTACCTCTTATAATCCTCCTGCTCTCGGCTTCTTTCCTCACCATTTGCCAGAAAAGGCCTGCCTCCATCCTCAGCGATTCAACAATAGGAAAGAGTGCAGGGGATTGCGAAAGAAGCCCCCTATAGTTTCCTCTTTCATCGGGCCTGAGCAGTCTGTAAAAAATTGTTTCGATGAGTCGGCTAGAGAGTCTTAGGCCGATCTGATCAGAGAAGACCGCATCAAGTGCATGCGCCTCGTCGATGACAAGGACGTCCGATCCGGGGAGTATCCTGGAATCCGTGGGCATGATTGAATTGACTGCCAGTAGGGCATGGTTTGTCACGACTATCGGTGATAACGACCAGCGCATCCGTGCCGCAAAGTAATAGCAGTCCTTGTAGTATGTACACTTCTTGCCCCTGCAGGCATCAGGATCTGAACATACCCTGTCCCATATGCCCGGTTTTCTGCGTAAGCTGTAATCCTCGATATCTCCTGTTTCCGTTTCAGAGGCCCATTCAACCAGACTCTGATGTTCAGAGAATTCCTCCTGATCAGAAGCACGAAAAGCTTTTAGCCTTCTCTTGCAGAGGTAATGTCCTCTCCCCTTTGCTATTGCATAGCCGAATTCTTTCAGGGATGAAAGGAACTTAAGATCCTTGGATACAAGCTGCTCCTGAAGATTTATTGTTCGTGTTGTAACCAGGGTTTTTTTCCCTGATAGGATAGCGGGGATGAGATAGGCGAATGTCTTTCCCGTGCCAGTCCCGGCTTCGGCCAAGAGCGTACCGCCCCTCCATATAGTCCTCGAGCAGGCTTTCATCATCTCTACCTGGGAAGGTCTAATTTCATAATTATCAAGGGTTCTGCCTATGTTTTCTAGGAATATCTCTGATTGCTTGAAGAGCGGGAGGTATGAACCCCTGATCTTTTCTTTATTGTCTTGGCTCATGCTTGATTACAGGCCTCTGAATTAAGGGCATCATTAATTAACTTGAAGATCAACTGGCTGTTGAAAGAGTACAAAGCCGTCTTCAAAGTCTTTTGATTTCAATCCCGGCTTCTGTCGGGACATAATACTTTTCAGTCAACCCGGACTCATTTAATTACAGTTATCAGATACTGTCTATTTTATGACATCTGCCCGTCTTTTTGTATCATCACGCTAGAGAGGATAAGTTTGTCTCACGATGTTATTATATTATTAAGTACTAGTGAGCAAAAGATTCCCAGGAAAGAAAGGAGATTCCTCCCATGTTAGTGCGGGATTGTATGTCGAAGGAAGTTATTACCGCTGATGAAGATATGCCTATCATGAAAGCAATGAGAATTCTGAAAGATAATAATATCAGGAGACTTGTCGTTATAAAGAACGGGAAGATCACCGGTATTATCACCGACAGGGATGTAAAAGAGGCAACCCCGTCAAAAGCAACGTCTCTGGATATCCATGAACTTTACGCACTCCTAAGTGAAATAAGGGTAAAAGACATCATGTCCAAAGATCTTGTTACAGCAGGTCCTGATGATTCCATCGAAAAGGCAGCCATGCTGATGCTCGAAAAAAAGATATCAGGCCTGCCGGTGGTAGAGAGGGAGAACCTGGTCGGGGTTATAACCCAGACCGATATCTTCAAAGCCCTGGTGGATATCAGCGGTCTGAACCGCGGTGGGGTAAAAATCGCATTGGTCCTGCCGGATATTCCAGGTACAACCCAGGAGGTGATGAACACAATAAGAACACACGGCGGGAGGATATTAAGTGTCATGAACCTTTACGACACTGATAAGGAAGGTAACAGGCATCTTTTTGTACGAACAGATATCGGGGAAGAAAAATTACAGGAAGTCCTGGGTATCTTAGGTAAACGTTTCAATATTCTGTATGCCTTGAAGGATGAAATAATATAGAGGAGCCTGTTTATGGAGCCAAAAAACCCTGCACCTGAAGGTGCCACAAGTGTTTTGTTGAAAGAGGAAAAGATTTTTATCCCTCCCCATGAATTTATCCGGGACACAAATGTATATGCCTGGATGTTACGTCATGGAATTAAAGATGAAGAACAGTTGCGTGCATGGGCTGATGAAGACCCTCAGAGATTCTGGGCTGAGATGCTCAAAGAGGTAGACCTCAGTATCGAAGGGTATTCCAGTGTTCTCGACTGGAATCCTCCTTATGCAAAATATTTCCCGGGCGCAAAATACAACATCGTACTTGACGCAGTTGACAGACATAAATCCAGAGACAAGGTCGCCTTCTACTGGCAGGGGGAACCCACGTCAGATCAAGGTATTCCCGGGGAAGAAAAATCACTTACGTATGCCGAACTTTACCGGGAAGTCAACAGGTTTGCAAATACCTTGAAGATTCTCGGTATCAAGAAAGGTGACAGGGTGGGGATTTATCTGCCCATGATTTTGCAACTCCCTGTTGCCATGCTTGCCTGTGCCAAAATAGGAGCAGTTCATTCTGTCGTGTTCTCCGGGTTGAGCGCCCTTTCCTTGAGGGAAAGATTGAATCATGCCGAGGCAAAGGCAGTCATAACTTGCGATGGCTTCTACCGTCGCGGCAAGATTGTGAAACTCAAGGAACAGGTTGATGAAGCACTGCTGGATGTTCCCACAGTAAGGCATGTGGTTGTTTACCGGCGCTTGTCTGAAGAAGTTTTACCCCTTAGGGATATTCGCTGGTATCCCGGTGACCCTGCATATCCCCGTGAAAGGAAAGACTACTGGTGGGATGATCTGACGGAAAAGACCCGGGAATTCCTTCCACAGATCGGCCTCGATGCTGATGAATGCGAAACAGAGATCCTGGATGTCGAGGATCCACTCTATATCCTTTACACCTCAGGCACTACCGGCAAGCCGAAGGGGGTGGTTCATGTACACGGTGGGTATGCATTAGGTACCTCTCTTACCTTGAAATGGGTATTTGATATCAAAGAGAATGACATCTGGTGGTGCACGGCTGATATCGGCTGGGTTACAGGACACAGCTATATTGTCTATGCTCCTCTGATCCTCGGCGTTTCTTCCGTCATCTATGAGGGCGCTCCTGAATGGCCCGATCCCGGAAGGTTCTGGTCCATTGTGCAGAAGTACAGGGTAACTGTTTTTTATACCTCCCCTACCGCAATTCGCTTTTTTATGAAGTTCGGTGAGCAATGGCCAAAGAAATATGACTTGAGTTCTATAAGACTCCTGGGTTCCGTTGGTGAGCCGATAAATCCCGAGGCCTGGAAATGGTATTATGAACATATCGGCAGAGGAAAATGCCAGATTATGGATACCTGGTGGCAGACTGAAACAGGAAATTTTATCATATCCCCGCTTCCCATCACGCCTCTCAAGCCAGGTTCGGCAACAAAGCCGCTCCCCGGGTGCAAGGCCGACATATATGATGAAAAAGGAGACCCTGTCCAGCCGGGTGCCGGCGGTTACCTTGTAATAACCCAGCCCTGGCCTGGAATGCTCCGGGGCCTTTACAAGGCCCCCGAACGTTATGCGGAGGGGTACTGGTGGAAATATCTGAACATCTATCTCACAGGAGACCTGGCACGCAGGGATAAGGATGGTTACTTCTGGCTCCAGGGAAGGGCAGACGATGTGCTTAATGTTGCCGGTCACCGGATAGGAAATTCAGAAATCGAATCTGCCCTCGTAACCCATCCGTCAGTTGCAGAAGCAGCGGTGATAGGAATGCCTCACGAAATAAAGGGGCAGTGCATCGTTGCTTTCGTTACTGTGCGACATGGAGAACAGTCGAATCCTTCCCTTGTAAAGGACCTGATACGTCATGTGGAAAAAGAGATCGGTAAAATCGCACGTCCTGAGGCTATTCATTTTGTGCCCGACCTGCCAAAAACAAGGAGCGGTAAAATCATGCGCCGCATCATAAGGAAAATAGCCATGGGTGAAGATACGGGAGACGTTGCGACTCTGGCGAATCCGGAAGCTGTAAGTTCATTGAAAGAAACACTGGAAGAAAAGGGGAAATAGGCTCGTACCTTGACAGGCTTTTTATACAGGAGACCTTCGGTAGAATTCCGCCTTTCCTGACCTTAAGAAGGCATTTATCTGAGGTCATTTTGTTTTCAGTTTCTTTCTGCGAATGATATAAAGCCGCTCCCGATTTTTTAAAGTTCAGCTAGCGCTTGATTCTTCCGGATAAGGGATATGACCCAATTTCCGAATCAAAATAAACTACCTCTTTTTATGTACAAAACCTTATCTCACTTCAGTGTTATTGCACAATTCACAGCTGAGATCTCCGCTTCGACTCCGATCTCCTCGTCTCCCCGGCGACCCGCTGGAAGGTTACCCGTGATTTTGCTTCTGAAATCAAGTCATATCCCTAAATCAAAACCAACATTTACCGGAGGCCGGGTTGACCGAAAAGTATTTCATAAATGCAAGGGATCCGGTATAGTTTCCGATTTTTTTCAGAGCGTGAGATACCCATCAGGCAAGAGGCTGGTTGCAAGCATAACCATATTGATATCACGATGCTCGATCCAGGTGCCGGCTAGCCTGTTTGCGGGTTCGAGCCAGAAATCCTCGATAATTTCTGCTATAGGTGCGGTGCATATAAGGGATTCAATCCTGTCATTAAAGTGCTGTTTTTTACGGAAAACGGATTGTTTATCCGCGATCAGATTTTGAGCCTTTTGCAAGGCGTGGAATCCAATGGACAGTCCGAATTCCCGGAACGCAAGCCGGTATTGAGCAGGAAGATTTAATGGGTAACTCCTTGAAAAATATTGAAGCCCTTGAAGAGATGTATCCAGTAGATCCTCGGTAAGGTCCGGTTGCCTAAAATTCCCGTTTATGAACAGGTGCGCCAGTTTATAGACGTTCAGCAAAAGATCCCCTATGCCGAGGGGGTCATCTGTGAGCCAGCTTTTTCCTTCACAGATACCTGACATTTCAGCAATCTCTGCTTCGAGATCCGGAAAAGTCATTCCCCCAAATTTTTTTGCAGCAGCCTTAAGCTGGTTATAGGTGACAAGCCCTTCAAGGGGATCGAGATGCCCCATTGATTCAACAAGCGGACGTGAGAGGTCAATGCTCATCTTCCAGTACATCCTCTTGCGGCCGCCGGATGGAGGACTATAGGTAAACCTGGCATGGGCAGTCTTCGCAAGCTCGGTGGCCTGGAAAAGGTAGGATGCATCTCCCGTAATAGTGCTAACGCAGCAGAGAGCATGCATCCATTTCGCCAGGTAATGATAGTATTGACCGTCCCGATCCCATTCCTGACTCTCGTCAAATGCATCACCGCGCTTCCGTTCGTTGAGCATTTTGCCGATCCTCAATCCACCGATTGTAGGGTGTTTTTTACCCTCCTGATTATCGAGGCCGCTGATCCAGCCAGTCCGGCCGTTGTCTTCACGGTGCCGGCCGAGTATGCTGTGGACCTGGTCCACAAGGCGCAGAGCAAGCTCTTTGTACTTTGTGTCACCTGTCTGCCGGTAGAGCCCCAGGAAGGTACAGACGGCAAAAGCATCGGTCCATAAATAGCGCCTCGGTATCTTCCCTGCTGCTGAAAGTCCGGTAAGGTCGGCGAATCCGGACATTATCTCACTGACCATCGACAGATTTTTATTCCCCGCCATGATATAAAGGGCTAACCGCTGCTTTCCCCGGTCACCTCGATGTGGTCCGGCTTGTTTGGGACAACGCATATGAACTCGAAAGGTTCATCCCCCTCGGCTTTATACCAGTGAGGTATACCTCCGGGAATATAAACAATATCGCCTTTTTTTACCTCGTAAATTTTTTCACCGATTCCAACCATGGCACGGCCCCTCAGTACAAACTGCTCATGTTCTACCCGGTTTGTATGGTTTGGCATGCCTCCACCGGGTTCCATTATGAACCTCCTCATCACGAAGTTAGGTGCAGAATCAGAACCGATAAGTACCTGCATTGATGTGCCCGAGCCTGCCTGTACAGGTATCTTTGGGACACTGTCAGCAGAAGTAACAATTACAGAAGTTTCTTGATTCACTGACGAACCTCCTTATCTTTTTTCATGAATATATCATAAATACGCTTGATAACATTTTAATAAAAAAGAACTCTTTAACATGGGAAAGGCAACAAAGGGGTTAGCTTATTGTTAGATTTAACTTTCTTATGGCCAATAGACCCGTTCACTGTTTCGCCGGCCGGCTGTCAAAGCATGAAGCTTATATAGCCTCCATAGTCGAAGGCGGCTTCGTCGTTATATTATAGGTCACACTTACTACTTCAGGAATTTCCATTGTTATTTTCTCAGCCAAACCCATGAGAGTTTCATGGGATAATTTCGTCGGCGTAGCTGCCCTGGCATCTATACTGTCCCAGCATCTGATCTCAACCTGTAAGCCGTATTCCCTTTTCCCGGACCTTACGCCGGTGACTCTGTCTCGGTGCAGGATTGCCATATATTGAAAAGCGCCTGACTTTTTCAATTCTTCTTCAGTTATAGCTGTTGCCTTTCTTACTATGTGTATCCTCCTTGGTGTCACTTCTCCGATCACACGTGCTGCCAGGGCGGGCCCCGGGAAAGGTATCCTGTGGCAGATATGCCTGGGTAACCCGAGTGCTTTGGCAATCTTTCTTACACCGTCTTTCCGAAGCTGTATTATAGGCTCAATAATTCTATAGCCGAACGCTTTTTGCGGGTTAATGCCGAGTTGTTCAAAGACGTTGTGCTGTCTTTTGATGCCCGCTACCGTTTCCTCTATATCGGTCAGATTCGTTCCCTGTAATAGGAACCCGGCTTTACTTTTCAGGACGAGCCTGCCGAAGACCTTCCTGTAAAATGTCTGGGTGATTGCCTCCCTCTTTTTCTCAGGATCGGTAATGGCCTTCAATGCGTTGAAAAATTCTTTTTGGGCATCGATCAATATAACCGGTACGCCCAATGCCTGGAAAAGCGAGACGACTGCCTGGGGCTCTCCTTGCCTCATCAGGCCGCTGTCGATGAAATAGGTCGTAAGCCTTTTTCCTAATGCCTTGTTCCCCAACAAGGTCACTACCGAAGAATCAACGCCCCCGGATAATGCGTTAATTGCAGAACCCTTACCGACTATTTTTGATATGTTTCTTACCTGCTTCCTGATAAATTCCTCCGCATCCAGTTCCCCTGCTCTTATTTCCGTAACTTCCATTCTTTATTATCTCCTTTTTTGTGTAAGATCGTATTGAAAAAATATCATAGTGGTTATTTTAATAGAAAGTGCAGGTGATTTGAAAAAGAAAAAAGCAGGGCTTATCTCATATCTATAGGTTAAGAGCGAGCTTTCTCAAGAAAATAGAGACAGCAAAGAAGAACTCCTTCAAGTCTGTGTGTTAAGGGAAGGAATTCAGGTTTGGTAACAGGCAGATAAATGGCTTTGCCCTCGTAAATAATTAGGTAAACTGTCCACATGACAGACTTTGCCGACAACCGGGGTTTAATCTAACCAGGATCTGGTATAATTTTAGGAGATATGGATGATATTTTTATAAGCAAATCGCAGTTTCTGAAAGGCCTCCAGTGCCTTAAATCCCTTTATCTGAGCAAATATCATCCGGAATTGATGGATGATATTTCTGAGTCACAGGAGGCATTATTTCGGTCCGGGAAAGAGGTAGGAAGTGTTGCAAGGGGGTTATTCCCGGGTGGACTGGAAATTAAATTTGACGGTGAGTCAATAACGAGGCAGATTCAACTGACACAATCAGGAATTAGAGAAGGAACAAAGATAATATACGAAGCTGCATTCAGTCACAACGGCTTATTTGCAAAGGCGGATATTCTTAGAAAGGGCAGAAAAGGATGGGAGATTTATGAGATAAAAAACTCTTCAAAAATCAAAGATTATCATTTGGAGGATGTTGCCTTCCAGTACCATGTACTTAAAGAAAACGGCTTGCCCGTAAACAAAGCATATCTGACTCACATCAATAATCAATATGAAAGGCAAGGGGATATAGCGGTAGGTAAACTCTTTACCGTGAATGATGTTACAAGAGATGTTAAAGATTTGGAAAAGCAAATTATCGAGCAGATTAAAATCCAAAAGGAAACGTTAAGGGGCAAAATACCGACTATAGACATTGGCGCACACTGCTCTGCCCCATATGACTGCGGATTCCGGGGACATTGTTGGGGGCACATACCCGAAGAATCCGTTTTTGATCTAAAAGGAAGAGGCATCAATCACTTCGGTCTTTATAAAAACGGCATCATCCATCTGAAAGATATCCCGGCGGAATCGTTGCCTCTGGCTGCACAGCTGCAGATAGACTGTGCTCTTAAAAAGAAATGCGTGGTAAGTGAAGCTGAAATAAGAGAATTCCTGGATTCCCTGTGGTATCCCATGTATTTCCTTGACTTCGAGACTATATCGGAACCTATACCTTTATACGATGGGACAAGGCCTTACCAGAAGATTCCGTTCCAGTACTCAGTTCATTTTTTAAGAGAGGAAGATTCAAAAATCGGCCACTATGAATTCCTTGCAGACCCTGACAGCGATCCACGGGAAGAGATAGCTGCCGGGTTAGTTGAGCGAATCCCCATGAACGCATGTGTAATCGTTTATAACATGTCCTTTGAAAAGGGAATATTGAATAATTTAAAAATTTGGTTCCCTCAATATGAGGAGAGGTTGGATAATATTATCGATAACCTTCATGACCTCATGACTCCATTCAGGAGACAGCATTTCTATTCCTGGCGGATGCATGGATCATATTCAATGAAGGCAGTGCTTCCGGCGCTTGTCCCTGGATTAAGTTATGAAGGAATGGAGATAAGTGACGGAGATACGGCGGTGCTGGCATTTAAGAAAATGTGCAGTTTAACAGATCCCCTTGAAATTGAACACCTCCGCAGGGCACTTCTTGAATATTGCAAGCTCGATACGCTTGGAATGTTGAAGATTATAACGAAACTCAAAGAATGCTAAGTCCTGCCACTTTATAGAATAGTGACATTCCCACTCTAGTTAGTTTATAAATTCTAAAAATATTATACGTTTTTGAACTGTAATCAATTAAAATAAAATTATGAAGAAAATAGACTATCTCAAGGCAATAATAAATAGTCTTAAAACATCCATTGTCATAATCGATAGAGAATATAGTATTATCGATACCAACCCGGCTTTATGTTTAATGTATAAAACAACCCGTGAGGAAATAATAGGTAAGCACTGTTACGAAATCACCCATCACTTTGATCGTCCCTGCTTCGAGATGGATACATATTGCCCGGCAAAAAAAGTGTTTGAAACAGGCAAGAAGACACAAGTCGTACATAGGCATGTCGCGGGAAGGAATAATATTTGGGAGGAAATAGTAGCATCTCCCCTCAGAGACGAAAAGGGCAACATTCTCTATGCTATTGAAGAGATACAGGATATAACGGATTTGCTCAAAACCATGGACATAGCCCTTGACATGAGTGCCGAAATAAAAACTTTAAAGCGTATCATTCCGATCTGTGCTAACTGTAAAAAGATAAGAACAGATGCCGGCTACTGGAAAAATGTAGAGGAGTACATCGAGGAACATTCAGACTCGATGTTATCGCATGGAATATGTCCGGATTGTACCAAGAAACTCTATCCCGACTTTTCTGCAGAAGGAACAAGGAAAGATAATAAGTAACGACACAAAATGGAAAAAATTTATCAGGAAAAAATAGAAAAAATTATTTGCAGACTCCAATGCACGAAAGATGTTAAGTGTTACGAAACAAACTTTGAAAATATTTGCAAGGCAGAAAATGTGGGGTTGCCCTTGCATCTTATCTGTTTAGAAGAAAATCCGCAGGATTGTGGCTTTTCGTTATCCATTGGGAAAAAAGTTTATTGTGGATGCCCGCTTCGCTTCTATATAGCCAGGGAATTGAAAAAATAATCTTCGTATGACCCGGAAGAATATCAGCTTACGGGCAATGCCTGTCCGATTGTATGTAATACATGATGTGTAATGTTTTTCATTGAAGGAAAACATTCCCATGCCCTGAATTTTGAAAGGAGGGGATACTATGTCAGATGCAAGGGTAGATCTACTCAAAGAGCTTACTGAGGCGCCCGGGATTTCCGGTTATGAGCAGGATATCCGTGAAATTATCCGGCGGCATTTAAAAGATTTTACTACTATCAAGCAGGACCATCTAGGTAGCATAGTCTGCAGGAAAGACGGTGATAGCGATATCCCTCGTGTCATGCTTGCAGGACACATGGACGAAGTTGGGTTTATCGTTAAGTTTATTACAGACGAGGGCTTCATTAAATTCAGCACTCTGGGTGGATGGTGGGGGCATGTAATGCTGGCACAGAGGGTCACGATAAAGACAAGGAAAGGCGATGTTACCGGGCTCATAGGCTCAAAACCTCCCCATGTCCTTTCAGACGAGGAGCGGAAAAAGGTCCTTGAGCCTAAAGATATGTACATCGACATCGGCACTACTTCTGCGGAAGAGGTGAGACAACTGGACATACGGCCGGGTGACCCTATTATCCCTGTATGTCCTTTTACTGTTCTTTGCAACGGCAAGACCTATCTTGCAAAGGCATTTGACGATCGTGTCGGATGCGCGCTCTTTATAGAGGTTATCAGGAAACTCATCGGTGAAAAACATCCCAATACGGTCTACGGGGTCGGAACCGTCCAGGAGGAAGTTGGTCTCAGAGGTGCACGGACAAGCTCCTGGGTTGTCGAGCCGGATATAGGGCTGACCTTGGAAATTAGTGTTGCAGGAGACGTCCCGGACGTTAAAAGGGAGGATGCACAGGGGAAACTGGGAAAGGGCCCGGTCATCGTCATACGCGACGGGACAATGATCCCGAATCTCAGGTTGCGTGATCTCTTCATAGATACCGCTGAAGAGATGAAGATCCCTTATCAGTTTGCCCTGATGGAAAAGGGAGGGACTGATTCAGGAGCTATCCACCTCCACAGGCAGGGGGTGCCAAACCTTGTCATCGGGGTTCCCGCCCGTCATATCCATAGTCATGCCGGCATCATCCACCGGGACGATTTCGACAATACGGTTAACCTTGTGACTGAAGTGCTAAAGAAGCTTGATTCAAAAGCTGTAGCAGACTTGACAGCGTAAACATGTTTTGACAATTGAATTAACGGTCCGGCGCTAAATATGATCTAAGTATGAAATATTGCCTGCTGTTCTAGAAAAAGCGGATCGAAAGCTTTCCTTTACTACCTCGCGGGCGGCTTTATCTTCCCGCATCCTTAAAAAAACGGGCTGTCTCATGATGCCCTCATCGGTCCAGCCCTGGAAAACAACTTCGCAGACCAGCTTTGGCTTTACCCATGTGACGTGCATTTTACTTTTCGGCTCCACTTTGAAGGGGCATCCATCCCGGACCAGAGGGTCCAGTTTTTCGCGGATTTCCTTCAGATCTTTCGTCCCGAATCCTCCCCCGGAATGACCTATGTAAATCAATTCGTCTCCTTCATATACGCCAAGTAAGAGGCTGCCGAAATATTTCCTGCCGCCTCTCGGTTTCGTAAAGCCTGCTATCACTCCTTCCTGCGTCAGATGCGACTTGACCTTAAGCCATTGCCGGCTCCTTCTGCCCATGCGGTATGAGCTCTGGGAATGCTTTGCCATCATTCCCTCAAGTCCCTTTTCCCTGGCAGCCTTGAAAAACAGGACACCTTCTTTGGATACGTGATCGCTGAATTTAATTTTTGGGGAAGGCGGCAGAATTTTTATCAGGAGTTCTCTTCTCCTGATAAGGGGCAGCCCGGTCAGGTCATGTCCCTGAAAATACAGGAGGTCAAAGACGTAGTAGAGTAGGTGGCCTTTACCGGATTTCCTGTAATTCTGCAACATTTGGAAATCAGGACGGCCCTGGTCATCCACTGCGACAATTTCTCCGTCCAGGACTGCTTGAAATTTGAATTTCCTCAACGGCTCCGCGATAGACGGGAATTTTTGGTTTAGCGGGGTCAGGTTGCGGGAATAAAGAGAGACCTTTCCCTCGCTGATTTCGGAGATTGCCCTGTATCCGTCCCATTTCACTTCAAAGATCCAGTCAGGATGGTCAAACGGTTTCTTGACCAGTGTAGCAAGCATCGGTTTTACCCTGTGCGGTATCGGTTTAAGCGGTAAATCTTTCAGGTCTTCACTTTCCATCGCTTCTTGAAGGCGTATCCGGTTTATGTTCTTATTTCGAAAAGGCTTATCCTGCCGGACCCCGGAGACTTGCTCCACCGTCTTTCCAGAGATTACGGAACGCCTTTTCCTGAGGATGTCATCTTTGACGGCATATCTATCTTTTTTCTTCAAGAGCAGCCATGACTTCTCGTCCTTACCTGTTTTTATCAGTGCGAATTCACCCTTAAGCTTTTCCCCTGCGAGGACAAATTTCATTTTCCCTTTTTTAAGCCCGTCCATGAGGAGTTTCTCGCTTTCCTTTCTATCGGGTGCGGAAGGGTGACTATAGAAGCCCCTGTCCCAGATGATGACGTTTCCCGCGCCGTAATTGCCTTCCGGGATAACTCCCTCAAAATCTTTATAGGCAAGCGGATGGTCTTCAACCATGATGGCCAGCCTTTTCGAGGAAGGGTTCAGCGACGGCCCCTTAGGAACAGCCCAACTTTTAAGTACACCTTTTAGCTCCAGCCTGAGGTCATAATGAAGGCGACGTGCCGCGTGCTTGTGAATAACAAAACCGAGATGTTCCCTCCCGGGATCTCCCGGTTCCAGGGCTTTGCTTGATTTCCCTTCTCTCTCCCCCGACCTGGAATGGGAATAGGTGGGGGTTGCCGGGAGAGTCTCCTTGCCAGGTTTCGGCTCAGGCGTTCTCCCGAATTTTCGCCTGGATTTGTATTCCTTCAGACCCATGCCGGTTAAAAGAGTACCAGAATATATGCCTGATTTGGCAGGTCTATTCTCAAAATATTCCTTCCCTTTGAAGGTCCGTCATCCGGGGGGATTGAAAACAACTGCCGGAATGACAGACAAAATGCGAATCCACAAACAGTACACTGAACAACATTCACAAATGTGGAAGTTCCTGTTTTTTAGTGAGAACATCCCGAAAAATTTCACCCTGTTTTTCTGCCCTTCTCACTGCCTTTGAATGCGTTATATGCAGCTTTTCCGGGTCATTCAGCCTGGCCAGTTTCTCCAGTTCTTGCCATCCCAGGGGAAAAGAGACCATAGGTTTTTCCCTGGCCCGTAGTGAATAAACGCAGATCATCGTCTTTGAGGCACTGTTTTGTGACCAGTTGATAAAAACCCTTGCTTTCCGGTATTCCTTCGCCATTTTTGCCGTAACCAATTCCGGATAATTTTTCTGCATGATGCTTGCAACAGCCTTCGAAAATTTCCTGGTATCCTCAAAGGTGGTTTGTTTGCGGTTCAGGGGGATATATACATGGAGTCCTTTCTTGCCGGAAGTTTTAACATAGCTTGCAAGCCGCAGTTCAGAGAGGAGTTCCCTGAGTATCAGTGCCACCCTGGCACAACTTAGAATATTTGCCTGCTCCCCCGGGTCCAGGTCGAAGACCATTGAGTCAGGCGTTTCAGGGGTAGCGGCTCTGGCCAGAGGCACATGGAGTTCAAGGGAAGCGAGGTTCTCTACCCACATCAGTGTTTCGAGGTTGTTGACCAGGCAGACTGTCATCCTGTCTCCTTTATCCCGTCGAATATCAGCAGTTTTTACCCAGGACGGGTGGTGATAAGGACAACGTTTCTCGAAAAAGAAATCCTTTTCCACTCCTTCGGGGTAGCGTTTCAATGTCAATGCCCGGTCTTTCAAATGGGGAAGGATAAACTTTGAAATCAGAAGGTAGTATTCCATGACATGGGCTTTTGTGAATCCATAAGAGGGATAGAGATCTTTTTCAAGGTTGGTTAAAGAAAGCCTTCTCCCTGAGATCCTTACAGCTCTTCGGTTCACCGTTTCCTTTTTACTTTACGCATGCTCTCTTGAAGTGCGGCGACCAGGTCGGCCGGGCCTTCGCTTTCTTCTTCCCCTGTCCCAGGGGCCTCAACCACACCATTTTTTTTCGCTTTATTCCTCAAGAGGTCCGTGATTTTTTCCCTGCGTATGTCGGAATATTTTCCCGGGTTAAAGCCGGACATCATTTTATTAATGCTCTTTTTTATGCGTTTTTTATCTTCAGCTTCAACCTTTCCGTCTTTAGGTTGGAAGTCATCGCCGGGTAATATTTCCTCGCTGTAATGAAGCGTGATCAGGGCCAGTGCTCCCTCATAGCTTTTGACCGCGACGAGATACTCACGCTCACCCATCACGAATTTTGCGAGTCCGGCCTTGTTTGTCCGGCGCATCACCTCGACAAGCAGCCGATAGGCTTTTTCGCCCCCTTTGGAAGGGACCAGATAATAAGGGTGATCATAATAGACAGGGTCCACTTCGTCCATATCTATGAACTCGATGATCTCGATCGTGCGGCTCCGTTCGGGAGACACGGATTCCAGTTCCTCATCGGTTACCAGGATATATTTGCCGGGTACTATTTCGTATCCCCTGATAATCTCTTCCGGCGGGACAATCTTATCCTCTTCCGGGCAGGACATCTTTCTTGCAAGAGTAGAGTAATCCTTGCTGTGCAGCATACGAAAAGAGACGCGGCCGGGCTCCACCGCCTTTACCAGCCGTACCGGGATCGCAACGAGGCTGAAACTGATCGTGCCATTCCATATTGCCTGTTCGGTCATGTCATTCCCAGTGCTCGGTAAAGGCTTTGACGGTGCAGGAATGGGATCGCGGGGTTTCATTTCAGGCTACTTTCTTCAGGCTCGCTTCAAGTGCCTGAAGCAGCTTGTTAGGTGATGTAGGTTTCAGTCGCCTTGGACGCAGGACCGCAATTTTTTCTCCGCGGGCCTTTTTCTCGATCAAAGTTCGCAGCTTTTTCTCATGTTCGTTTTCGAATTTCTGGGGCTGAAAAGGAACGGTGAGCTGATCGATCAATTTACTCCCTATTTCAAGTTCTTTTTCGGACAAGGAAAATTTTTGGAGTTCAAGAGATTTTACAGAAATTACTTCGTCGGCATACCTCAAAGCATTCAGGAGAAGAATCTTCCCTTTTGCCCGGAGTGCTCCGAGATAGGACCGCTTTCTCATTGTCCAGGTGCAGATACCTTCTACGTCCATCTCCTGTAATGCCGCTAAAAGGGCGTTATATTCCTTAAGATTAATATCCGGCCCCAGGTAGTAGACCCGGTCAAGGAATACAGGGTCGATTTCCCCGGTTTTCACAAATTCGTGCACTTCGATAAGCCGGCTGCTCTCGGGAGAGGTCTGTTCGAGTTCCTCCGGATCGATGATGACGTATTTGCCATCCTCTACTTCAAACCCCCTGATCTGTTCTTCGACCGGCACCGGCTTGTGTTCATACACACAGACCATCTGTTGGCGCAGTTTCGCATGATCCCGACTGTGTAGGAGATGAAAATGAATCCGCTCTTCCTTGATCGCGGTGTGGAGCTTCACCGGCACTTCAGTATCCCCGAAATGAATAGATCCTTTCCAGATAGTTCCTGCCGCCATCGAAAGTCCTCCGCAGAGATTCTGAAAACACCCCTTTGACTTATAATTATAATAAGGAAGAATGCAGAAAAGATGTAAGTAAGAGTCTTATTTTCTTATAGGAATCTTAACTTTTTGTTTGTAAGAAATTTTCCTACTCAAAGAGAAAATGAACTGTTACTATGACTTTATTTCTCTCTTTGTTTTTAAATTAATTTTAAATTCATCTCCCATGCCATTTCAGTCCCAGCGGAATATATCCTGGGAGGCAAGGCCCTCTGCTCCTTAGGAAATACCGCTCGGTGAAAACCATCAGCAGGATGAAATCTTGGAGTTGATTGAATAGATAAAAACATCCCAACCATATTTTGACCCTTTTTAGCATTAACATCCCTGATATAAAATCTTGGACACTGCTTGGAACCAAAGTAGGACATTTCTATTTTGCCTTGACAGACCCAATAAAAAACTTGACAAATACAAGTGACTTAAATTAAACTCGTATAATAATTAAACACGTTTAATAAAAATATGAACCGGCGTGAAGCATCAAAAAAGGAAACCAAGCGGCTGATATTAAAGTCTGCGCGCACGCTATTTGCCAGGAGGGGAATGGAGGAATGTACGATCAGGGAAATAGCGAAAAAAGCCGGGGTTTCAGCCGCCTCTGTTATCGTACATTTCAAGAGCAAGACGGCATTGCTTGAAGAGGCCCTCTGCGGAGACATTGAAGGTGTTTTGTCCGGACTTGTGGCATCAATCCCTGAAAACCTTGGGCTCCGTGACCGCTTGATGCATCTTTCGAAAGGGTTCTTAAGGCTATATGATAAAAACAGGAACCTTTACAGGGCGCTCATCCGCTATACGGTATTTGAACCCGAAGCCGAAACCCCGATCATGTCAGCGCTTTCAGAACGGTACATCCGGTTCTTATCCCAGGTTATAGAAGAACAAAAGAAGCGCGGCGTAATCCGGCCCGGGGTAGACTCCAGGATTGCTGCCGGTTCTATATTTTCCCTTTATATGGGAGCGCTTATAATGCTGTTACGCATGCCGGAAATGTCTGTTGACATGGTTTCAGATGTCCTAGCTTGCATGACCGACCAGTACCTTCAGGGGATCACGAGGTGCAATAAATGAAAATATTGCTTGTGCAACCGGCGAAACCAGAGAAAGCACTGGGAGGGGAAGATTTCGCTGTCTATGAACCGCTTGCCCTTGAATACCTTGCCGCTGGAATTACCAGTTCGCATGACGTCCGCATCCTTGATATGCGGTTCGATCCTGATCTAGATTCTCTACTCCGTGAATACCGGCCGGACATTGTGGGCATCACGTCATATACCGTTCACGTCAACACAGTTAAGATGCTCTCACGGCAAATCAAAGAGTTCAATCCCGGTATCGTCAGCGTCATCGGAGGGCACCATGCTACGCTCATGCCCGAAGATTTCTGCACGCCCTTTATAGATGTCGTTATTAGAGGAGAAGGTGTTTTTCTTTTCAGGGAAGTCATTAACTGCCTGGAAAAGAGGATGGATCTGTCCTGGATCCCGGGGGCGTTACATATGAAAAACGGTACTGTTTTCGTATATCAGAGAAAGAATAATATTGATCTCGACGCACTGCCTTTCCCGAGGAGGGATCTGACGGCTCAATATAGAAAATCATATTTTAGCGAGTGGATGAGGCCCCTTGCTTCAATACGCACATCAAAAGGATGTCATTTCAGGTGCCGGTTCTGTGCGCTCTGGAAATTGACCGGAGGGCGCTATTTTACGAGAAAACCGGAGTGCATCATAGAAGAGTTAGGCAAGATCGATGAGAAGTATGTTTTTTTTGCAGACGACGAATCGCTGCTTGATATAAAGCGCATGGAAACGCTCGCAGACCTTATCAGGCTGGCAGGGATTAAAAAGCGCTTTTTTCTTTATGGACGGAGCGATACTATCGCAAGGCATCCGGAGCTTGTCGAGAAATGGAAGGGGATAGGACTTGAGCGTGTTTTTGTCGGGCTTGAATTCATGCGAGATTCAGATCTGAACCTGATTCGCAAGGGATCAACCGTTGAAAACAACGTAAGGGCTGTTCAGGTACTTAAAGGCCTGGATATAGAAATTTTCCCCATGTTTATTGTGAAACCCGAGTTCGAAAGAAAAGACTTCACAGACCTGAAGAAATACTGCCTTGGCCTTGAGCTTGATTTCATAGGCTTTTCGGTTCTGACCCCCCTGCCTGGAACAGATTTATATAATGATGTTAAGGACAGGCTCATCAATTTCGATTACGACCATTTTGATTTCTTTCATACTCTTCTGCCGACGGCACTGCCTGTAAAAGAATTCTATAAAGAACTGGTCGCCCTGTATAACGGGTCGCGGTCATTGAAGAGCCAGATCAAACTAATGCGCAAATACCGTTTGCGGGAATTGCCGTCGCTCTTCCGGATCTATAACAAATTCATAAACCGGCTGAAAACCTTATCAGACGATTATGAAGCTTATTCAATGAAGGAATGTCTGGGTCGCGTCTCAACCATTAAACTAAAATCATGGTCAGGTAGCAGAGAACAAAAATAAGACCGTAAATATGGCGATGAATAGCGCAGGGCACTTTGCTCACAGCGAAAACAAATATGGAAATTGTGTGACCGGGGAATTAAAGAAGCCATTCAGCTTTACTTAGAGTTTGAGGGGAGAAAACTTGCCAAAACGCATCTCATTGGTGTTCAGAAAGTCGCTGTATGAGCAAAACATCTTCTATTAGCGGGAAAGACATAGTTGCTGGTAGCGTAAAATCTTCTGTGTAAAAATCTTGAGGTAAAAAATAAAAGGGTGTATTCTCCATTGTTCTGACAGGAACAAGAAAGGAGGGATACACCCATGTCAGTAAAGGAACTGACGAAGATAACA
>Ga0209270_1000218_pt1 | contig 143245 bp, 141 predicted proteins | sample MTBAKSrepl1MetaG_FD_187456 | JGI IMG/M metagenome (GOLD analysis project Ga0209270, IMG submission 187456) | Enrichment culture microbial communities from Arthur Kill intertidal strait, New Jersey, USA, that are MTBE-degrading - MTBE-AKS1... | ecosystem: Environmental > Aquatic > Marine >... | reverse complement strand
GCAAAAATATTAACCCAAAAACTGCAATTAATTATTAAACCGGAGGCACAGTCGCCTTCAACGTCTTTTGATTTCAATTCCGACTTTTGTCGGGACAAAATACTTTTCAGTCAACCTTGCCTCCTATAAATGCAGTTTTCGGGTTAACAAAGGAATCACAATAGTTCGTACCACATGCCCTGCTGTAAATATTCATAAGTTCTCAGACAATTTATGTTATATCATGCAGTCTACGTTTTATCAGTTGATTCCTTAACAAACGAATCAACCAGCATGACAGAAAGTTCATTTTCGGGAAGGCGTTCTGGATGCCACTGAACGCAGACAAGATATGGGAGTTCTTCATGGTAAAATGCTTCTATAATATTGTCGTCTGAGAAGGCAAAGGCTTTCAGTCCAATGCCAAGCTTTTTCACTGCCTGATGGTGCGTGCTGTTTACAGAAAACCTGCCTTTTCGTAAAAACCTGTTTTCTGTTATCACTATCATATGATAGCCCTTTTTGTGATTAATTTCTACCGGGATTTGTGTATCAATGTCCTGATAGAGCGTCCCCCCGCAAGCAACATTTATGAGTTGCATGCCATAACATATTCCCAGAACAGGCTTGTGCAATGTGATGAGCTCTTTGAGGAGAGCAATCTCAAAATCACTCCTTCTCCTTGATACAGGTTTTACCATTGGTAAGGCTACCTCATGATAGTACATTGGATCGAGATCCGCACCTCCCGGTATGATAAGTCCGCTGATACGCTTCGCATAATCTCCCGGGTAAGACGAAGGCGGGATAAGAACAGGAATCCCTCCTGATTTGGTTACAGCGTCAACATAGGAGAGTTTCATTTTTATATGTTGACCTTTCATATCTGTTGTTATACCTATAAGCGGTTTTTTCATTGTTTGAAATCTTTTAAAGATACAAATAGTCGTTTATTATTTATCATTGCTTTCCAAAATAACCTGCAGAAAAGAAGGCCGGGTGTTGAATAAACACAATGACGACTTCTTATAAAAAAAACATAATGTTTCCCTATAATGCTCCTTGAGCGTAATCAGGAAAACTTTTGATAACAAAATTGAGGTATGCCATATTAATGATCCTCTCGATTCAGTGTGTTTATGAGGTATCCGGCCTCCTGTTTAAAACCTATTTTGGACAAGTATGATTATTTATAAAAAATGCAATACTACCTGTCACTTGCCATGCCTGAGAATCCTGCCAGAACAATTTCCGGTCATCTTCCCTTCCCACAAAGCGGGAACACCATTGATGAGAACATAGTGAATCCCTTCGGGTTTCAGAAAAGGCTCATCAAAGGTTGCCCTGTCGATGATTGTTTTATGGTCAAAAACGACAAGATCTGCGAAGGCACCTTTTTTCACAATCCCTCTTCCGGTTATCCCGAATGTTTGAGCCGGGAGCATTGTTATCTTGTGTACTGCAGAGCTGAAATCCATTAAGCCCTCGTCTCTGACATATCTTCCCAGAAACCTCGGGAAAGAACCAAAACCTCTGGGATGCGGCTTTCCTCTGCATGTTAGCCCGCCTGTAGACCGAGCAGCACTATCAGAACCTATCATGACATAAGGGCGGGAAAGAAATTTTCTGAGATTATCTTCGCTCATCATTGAAAATAGAGCGCTTATCCGAAGCTCCTCATCGACCAGCACGTTGAGGAACAGGTCAACGGGATGAACTTTTTTACGATGTGCAACAGACGCAATGCTTTCTCCTTCGATTCCCCTGTTCTTTTCAGAATATACTGTAGCAATCCGAACCTGCTGCCATACCTCTCTCTCAGGATAAAGCGCGAAAAGCTCTCTTCTTATTCTTTCACGGGTTTCTGCATGAAGAAGTCTCTTTAATTCTTTACGTGCACCGCCCTCGTACACCCATGACGGCAGCAATACATCAAGATCAGTAGACGATGCTACGTATGGATACCGGTCACACGTAATACAGATGCCTTCCTTCTGAGCGTCTTCTATGGATTGTAATATCCTGTCAATCTTATGCCAGTTCCGTCTTCCATGGGTCTTGATATGGGAGATATGCACTCTTATGCCCGTTTCTTTTCCTATCCTGATTATTTCTTCGACAGACTCCATGAGTTTATCCCCTTCACTTCTTATATGTGCTGTAAAGAGAGGGCATTTGCAAATTTGTTTATCTTGTATTCTGTGCGTTCGTGGAGTGAGCATGGTATCTTGCGGAGATAAAACACGCTGCGCATGTTTTGATTGAGCCAAAACCCTGCAGAGGTCAATAAGCTCTTCTGTACTGGAGTAAATGCAGGGTGGATAAGCAAGTCCTGTTGATAAACCAAGGGTTCCATCTGCAAGTGCGTTTCGAAGCTGACGTTTCATGCTGTCCACTTCGATTCCGTGTGGCCTCCTGTTTTCATAACCCATTGCACATGCCCTGATATTTCCATGACCGACGAGTGTAGCAAAATTTATTGTCAGGCCTTTGTAGAGAATTTCATAATACTCTTTGAAGTTCGACCATCGATGAGCTATGCCGAGTTCTCTGAAATCCACCTCCCTCTGTTTCAAGGCATTCCCAGCAAGTGGAGCAGCAGAAAGGCCACAGTTTCCGTTTATCTCCGTTGTTATGCCTTGCAAGAGTTTTCCCTCTGCTCTGTTATCAGCAACGAGTGTAAATTCAGAATGTCCGTGGGAATCAATAAAACCGGGAGCAACCGACAAACCTCGCGCATCAATGATTCTCTTTGCCCTTCTTGCCATGGTTGCTTTTTTATTAATTGTGACGATTCTTTCACCGGAAATCCCGATATTTGACAAAAAGGGTTCTGTTCCTGTCCCGTCAAAAACGAGGCTGCCCATAATTGCAATCTCAATGCTCGATTCTTCCGTCATCCTTAAAAAACATCTCCGGAGATCTGAGGCTCTTTGCCATCAAAGGGATAATGAATGTTGAAACGATCCTGATCCGGCCCCAAAAACCGGTGATAGAATCTTCTTGCACCTTCTGTTTATAGATATCGATCACGTAATCTTTAATATGCGGCATCGATTTCATGGCAAGCCCGGCAGGAGAAAAAAAATCTGCAACCGGTACGCCGAAACGCTCAAGAGGTTTTAACATCCTTTCGAGACCACCAACGAGGGATTCTATATCTGTTGTAGCTGTAAGGATTTTAGCTCCAGCAACCATAAAGAAAAGCCTCATTGTTCTGATGAGTGCTATGGTGATGCCTTCATCTGTTATTGAAAAAGGACCTGCCTTGTAAAGGATTTTCCCGTCTCGAAAAAATACATTACTAACAAATGTAAAGAGGACCAGCAGAGTTATCGGGATCCAGCCGCTTTTTAAGGATTTCCACGGTATCCTTATAAGAAAAATACCCATGATGAAAAGGATAATGAGATAGAGGGAAACATCCTGTATAAGGAAAAGAGTGATAATAAACAGTACATATACAATGATCTTTATCTCGGAAGGTAACAGGTTATTTTCCTCTATGATATCAATTATGAGATACTGCAACCCTTTGTAAAACCGGGGTGGATGTAAAGTATCTACCAATACCATCTGCAATCGCCTGCGCTATCTGCAACCTGTAAAAGGCATCTGAGAGCAGTTTTTCCTCCTCTGGATTACTAATAAATGAGACTTCCACGAGTACCGATGGCATCCGTGCACCGAAAAGAACAAAGAACATTGCCCATTTTACCCCGAGGTCTTCACGATTGTTGAGGGACCCTACTATTGAATTCTGTATCTGATTCGCAAGATGAACTGATTCATCCCGTTTCATTTGTCTCTCAAGGTCATTAAGGATACCTCCAATTTCGTCCATCTGTCTGTTTATCTCTTGCATTTTTTTAAGAGATATCTTGTTTTCCCTGGCAGCAACACGATTTGCCTCGTCGTTGTCAGTCCAGTTCAGCAGGTATGTTTCAATGCCTTTTGCCTTCCTTTTCGGGCTTGCATTGGCATGTATTGATATGAAAAGGTCGGCATTCTTTTTGTTCGCTATTGCTGTCCGTGCCTCGAGGGGTATATAAACATCTGTTTCCCTGGTGAGAAATACCTCATAAAGTGGATTTGATGAGAGAATATCTCTCAATTTCAGTGAAATGTCCAGCACAACGTCCTTTTCACAAAGTCCATATAATCCAACGGCTCCCGGGTCGTGACCTCCATGTCCAGGGTCGATGACGATTCTCTTTTTTACAGAAACGTCGTGCGGTATTTCAGCTTTCTCTTTGCCGTAGACGTCAATGACGAGCCGTGCAGGATCTTCGAGAATAAATGCATTAAAAACCTTAAGGTTTTTAAGATCGAGGACCACCCTGACTGTATCGCGGGTAAACTGGCCAGCCCTGACCGTCTTTAAAATATCATCCCCGACGGGAACGCTTGTCAGGATCTCTTTTTTAATAGTAGTATTTTTCAAGTCGAAATAGAGCCTGTCTGGATTCATTAAATGATTATGGGAATACTCCACAGTTCCTGTTAGGTCGAGCACGACACGGGTATAGTCAGGTGATGACCAGTAGCGGATATCTCTCAAAACTATTGTGCCTGATGCTTCTGAAAAAGCAGAAGATATAACCAATAAAAGAATGATTCCGGAGAATACGATTCCTTTACTTATTGATGTGAGGCTTAAAAACAATCCCTGTCTCCAAAACCTCTCATATCTGTTTAAACTGACTGTACAGAACTTATTTCAGGTATTGCCCTTTTCAGGTTTGCCTCAACCCAATTCTTTAAGGTGAGGTTTGCCATGGGGCAAGAACCACATGCTCCTTTTAGTTTTACATATACAACACTGTCCTTTATTTCCACGAGTTCTATATCTCCACCGTCTGATTTTAAGCCAACTCTTATTTTTTCGAGAATCTCCTCAACTTGTTCTTTAACCATACAACCTCCATAATAGTACTCTTTTTTTTCCTTTATTTTATAATACTAATAAATTATGCCTTTTTATTCAAGTATTTCTTATAATATAAAAACTTTATCTCTATACAGGAAAGGAATATTTTTTCCTTGAAAAAAGTTATGTTTCTCTGCACTGCAAATTCTTGCAGAAGTCAGATGGCAGAGGGCTTTGCAAGAGAAATCGGAAAGAGTGTCATGGAAGTCTACAGTGCTGGGCTTATGTCAGCTTTTGTTCATAAAAAGGCAATTGCCGTCATGAAAGAGTTCGGCATAGACATATCTGCGCAGAAATCAAAGACAATTGATGAGTATTTGTTAAGAAAAATGGATTTTGTCATAACACTTTGTCATAACGCTGAAGACTTATGCCCGAGTACCCCTCCTGGGACAACGAGAATTTACTGGCCTGTAAAAGACCCCGCTGGCATGTTAGGAACCGAAGAAGAAATAATGAATGATTTCAGACGAGCACGGGATGACATTAGAGAAAGAGTACAGAAATTGACCGAGGATATCTCTTCTTAGTCAATATCTGAAGACTTTACAAGAGTCCCTATTTTTTTTGTTCCATACCTGAAAATCGTAATCCCTTTACAGCCTTTTTCATATGCAAGGAGAAATGCCCTTGCAACATCTTTCCTGCTTGCTCTGTGAGGCATATTGATCGTTTTTGAGACAGCATTATCAGTATATTCCTGAAAACACGCCTGCATCTCTATATGATCCTCCGGTGGGATTTCATGTGCTGTCTTAAACAATTTTCTTACATCAGTTGGTATTTCTTTCAACCCCCGGATGTTTCCCTTTTCATATATTTTCTTCATTAAGTCCTCGCTGTAGAAACCTCTCTTTTTTGCGGTCTCCAAAAAATATTTGTTCGTCTCATGGAGTTCTGTATCGAGAACGAGCCTCTTGTAAGACAGGGCGAAGAGAGGTTCTATGCCGCTCGAACAGTCGGCAATAATTGAGAGTGTTCCTGTAGGTGCTATGGTGGTTCTCGTTGCATTTCTTACACGTGGCATATGAGGGGCATCATAGAGAGATCCCCTGAAATTCGGGAAAACACCTCTTTTGACAGCAAGCTCTACAGAAGTCTGCCGTGCTTTGTTTTGTATGAACTTCATGAGGTCTCTGGCAATCATGTATGCTTTTCTATGGTTATAGGGTATGCCGAGCAGTATGAGCATGTCGGCCCATCCCATAACACCGAGCCCTATCTTTCTGTTCCCCTTATGCATCGCTTCTATCGCGGGGACAGGATAGCTGTTACTGTCAATAGCATTGTCAAGAAAATGAACAGCACTACTTATGTCTCTTTCCAGAAAATCCCAATCAATATCTTTTTTGCTTTCTGTAATATATTTTGAGAGATTCAGTGAACCCAGGATACATGCTTCGTAAGGAAGTAACGGCTGTTCTCCACAGGGATTTGTAGAATCCATGATCCCCATGTGAGGTGTCGGGTTCATTTCATTAATCCTGTCAATAAAAACAACACCGGGGTCACCGGTCTTCCAAGCACTCTCAACAATCTCGTTAAACACATAACTGGCTTTGATTTTTTTCATAACAACGTTGCTCCTCGGATTAATGAGCTCATATTCATCGTCTCTTTTGAGTGCATCTATGAAAGCATCTGTTATTGCTACAGATATATTAAAATTAGTCAGTTCTGTTTCTGTCCTCTTTATTTTGATAAATTCAAGTATATCGGGATGGTCAACACGCAAAATCCCCATATTTGCTCCACGCCGCGCCCCACCCTGCTTTATAACGTCGGTTGCCGTGTTATATATCTTCATAAAAGATACAGGGCCGCTTGCTATGCCACCGGTAGAGCGGACAATGTCTGACTTGGGTCTCAGTTTAGAAAAAGAGAACCCAGTTCCTCCACCACTCTGGAGTATGAGTGCAGCATTCTTCAATGTATCAAATATCGAATTCATTGAATCGTCAACAGGAAGCACAAAACAGGCAGCAAGCTGCCCCATGTCTTTCCCTGCATTCATTAAGGTCGGTGAGTTTGGCAGGAAACGCAGTTCCGACATAAGTGTGAAGAATTCTTCTTCCCACGCACGCGAGTCACCTCCGTACAGATTCTCTGACGAGGCTATATGTCTTGCAACCCGCCTGAACAGTTCTTCAGGGGTCTCGGTAATGTTCCCTTTTTCGTTTTTCAGGAGATATCTGGTTCTGAGAACCTTGAGTGCATTCGTGGTGAGAGTCATACAAGCCTATCTTTTTCTTGAAGCTAATTTGTTCAGTGCGTTGATATATGCCTTTGCAGCAGCAACGATGATGTCTGTGTCAGCACCGTACCCCCTTGCTGTCTTATCACCTTCTTCAAGGATAACCATCACCTCACCAAGTGCATCTGTACCGCCGGTGATAGCCTTTACTTCGAAGCGCAGCAAATTGCTTTTTGTGTCTGTTATAGAAGCTATTGCCTTATATGTTGCGTCGACAGGACCGTCACCGTATTCCATCCTATCAATGATTTCATCCCCGACCTTGAGCTTGACTGTCGCGGTAGGCTTCTGGGTAAGTCCGCTTACAATGTGCAGATCGAAAAGGCTGAATATCTCAGGAACTTTTATAACCTCTTCTGAGATCAATACCTCGATGTCTTCGTCAAAAATTTCTTTCTTTTGGTCCGCAAGCCTTTTAAAACGCTCAAAGGCACTGTTCAGTTCTTCATCGGTAATATCATAACCAAGCTCTTTCAGTCTCGTCTTGAAGGCATGCCTTCCCGAATGCTTGCCGAGAACGAGCTTTGCAGAATGAAGGCCTATGCTTTCAGGTTTTATGATCTCATACGTTGACTTTTCCTTCAGAAGGCCGTCCTGATGAATGCCTGATTCGTGGGCAAAGGCATTCGCTCCGACAATCGCCTTGTTTGGCTGGACAGAAATGCCTGTTATCTTTGTAACCAGCCTGCTGCTTCTCATGATTTCTTCGGTATTGATATTGGTATCAGCATCATAGAGATCATGTCTTGTTCTCAGTGCCATAACAACCTCCTCCATGGAACAGTTGCCCGCACGTTCCCCGATACCATTGATCGTACATTCGATCTGCCCTGCACCATTCATGACAGCGGCCAAAGAGTTTGCCGTTGACAGGCCGAGGTCATTATGACAGTGTATGGAAATAACCGCTTTATCGATATTTTTCACCTTTTCTTTTATGGACTTTATCAGTGCACCAAATTCACTCGGGATACTATAACCGACGGTATCCGGGATGTTCACCGTGAGAGCACCTGCCTCTATGACAGCTTCTATGACCTCAAAGAGATAGGATTGGTCACTCCTTGTTGCGTCCATCGGTGAAAATTCAACGTCTTCAACAAAGCTCTTCGCAAATTTAACCATAGCAACAGATCTCCTCAGTGCCTCTTCTCTCGATACCCTGAATTGATATTTTAGATGGATATCAGAAGTTGAATGGAACGTATGGATGCGCTTTTTGGGTGCATCTTTAACTGCTTCCCAGGCCCTCTTTATATCCACGTCTTTTGCACGAGCAAGACTGCATATAACAGGTCCTTCGACCTCGCCAGCGATTGTCTTTATCGCTTCGAAATCGCCTTCTGAACTGATTGCAAAACCAGCCTCTATGACATCAATACCGAGCCGTGCAAGCTGCTTCGCAAGAGTTAACTTCTCCTCGATATTCATAGAGGCACCAGGAGACTGTTCTCCATCGCGGAGTGTTGTGTCAAATATCTTTATTATTCTCACTGCTCAATACCTGCCTTGCCCTTACGTTCTTTTTTTCTGAAATACAGGATTATATTTTCAATTATACCGCCAATGAGGTATATCAGTGCAAACAGGAAAAGTGATATTTCCGGATGTATAACGATGATAGTAAGGACAAGGACAAAAGCGACTAAGATCTTAAAGGGTTTCCTTTTTCTTAAATCCAGCTCCTTTGCCCCATGGAATTTCAGTGTGCTTACCATAAGCGCTGCAAGGAAGATCGTAAAAAACAGGATGAAATAATTCCTGTCCGGAACAGTATCCCATATTTTATGGTAGAAGATTACGAGTGTTGCGATAAGGGCTGCAGCTCCCGGGATAGGCATACCAGTAAATGCCTTCGATTCTGTAGATCCCATCTGAATGTTATACCTCGCGAGCCGTAGTGCGCCGCATGCGACAAACAGAAACGCAGCTGCCCACCCTACCCGACCGAACGGTGACAGCGCCCACTTATAGATCATGACCGCAGGAGCAATGCCAAAGGCAACAAGGTCAGAAAGGGAATCCAGCTCAATGCCGAACCTTGTTGTGCTCTGCGTGAGACGTGCAACCCAGCCGTCAAGCCCGTCAAAAATCATTGCAATCATGATCGCCCAGGAAGCTTGAACATAATGACCCTTGATCGTTGCAAGGATTGAATAAAACCCCATGAACAACCCGCACAGTGTTAATGCGTTCGGGAGTATGTATATTCCTCTTTTCATTTTATGTAATTATAATAAAAAAGTTATATATTTGCTTGTGCACATCATGTGGTTATATTTGTATACAAGTGATAGCGGAGAATATGAGGATATTATGAGAGATTATATCGATACATATTTTGGCATAAAAAAATCTTGGCTATGGGTTATTTTTCACAGTCGTATTGATTAGAGACGATACTGACAGGCTTTTTCTGATATCGCAACTCTTACAACACTGCTTTCTTGAATTCCTCTATTCCGATACGCTGTACAAAGCGGGGCATCCGCTCTTTTTTCCCTGCATTTTTTGAATAATAATCAAGGCACTTCTGGACCAGTTCAATTACCTGTTCATCCGAGAGTTTCTCTGCTATAACGTCACCAATACGCGGCCTTCCTCCCGAATTGCCACCCGCAATCACTGTCCAGCCGTCCGGTGCTGCAAACGCACCGATATCCCGCATATAACTTTCAGCACAGTTCAGCCTGCACCCGGAAATGCCAAACTTTGTCTTTGCAGGGATATAATCTTTCCTGCCAACATACAATTTTTCAAGTTTTGCAGCGAGTCCAAGAGAATCACCCTGTCCGAACTTGCACGTTTCTGTGCCGGGACAGGCCTGAACGTAATGAACGCACAGTCCTTCAGCAGGCCCTACGTCCATTGCAATGTCTTTCCATGCACCCTCAATATCTTCAGGCCTTAGCCCCACGAGTGCAATACGCTGGCCGGAGGTTATTTTAATTATCCTGACATGATATTTACGTGCTACTTTTGCAAGGCATTCCAATATCTCGGGAGTAAGAACTCCCATTGGAATTCTCGGGACGATTGCATATGTTTCTTTATCCCTCTGGAGAATAGCTCCCTCTAATCTTTCTAACATAATTACTCCTTTTTTATTGATCCTATAACGGTTTCACCTGCTTTAACCTTTTCTCCTAAAGTTACTCTTATTTCTGTATCTACTGGCATATAAACATCGAGTCTCGATCCGAATTTTATCATGCCGTACCGCTCTCCCCTTTTGAGGCTGTCACCGGGGTTGACCTTACAAACAGTTCTTCGTGCAACAAAACCTGCTACCTGTCTCACAAGGATCCTGCTTTCCGGGCAGTCAAGGATCATGACGATATTTTCATTTTCAAGCGGTGCATCGTCCCTGTATGCAGCCATATGTTTTCCTGGAAAATATTTCACCATGCTTACCACGCCGCCACAGGGCGCTCGGTTCACGTGCACATTGAGAGGGGTCATGAAGATACTGACCTCTTTTGTGTCAGATTTCAAATAATCATTCTCGCGGATGTCCCTTATGAGTATTACCTCTCCGTCCGCAGGAGAAACAAAGAGTCCTTTTCCTTGCGGAACATTCCTGTCAGGGTCCCTGAAGAAAAAACTAATAAAAATGGTCAGGACGATCATGAGACATGCAGCTGACAGTACGATATAGAATGGCAGAGTGTACGTCGACGATCTTATGAATAATAATAAAATTACGCTGACAATACAGGTAATGACAAGAGAGCCGATTATAAACGGATACCCATCAGGATAGAATTTGATCACGCCTTTGATTTATCCACAAGTTTTCCTTTTTTAAGCCACGGCATCATGGCACGGAGACGGGAACCAACTGACTCAATAGGATGTTCCTCGCCACGTTTTGTCAGTGCATTGAACGCAGGCTTGTTCGCCCTGCATTCCAGAACCCATTCCTTTGCAAATTGTCCCGATTGTATTTCTTCTAATATTCTTCTCATTTCTTTCTTGGTTTTTTCTGTTATGATCCTCGGTCCACGTGTGAGATCACCATACTGTGCGGTGTTACTTATAGAGTAGCGCATATTCGAAATCCCCCCCTCATAAATGAGGTCAACGATAAGCTTGACTTCATGGAGACACTCGAAATATGCCATTTCAGGCGTATACCCGGCATTGACAAGTGTCTCATATCCTGCCATGATCAGCGCCGTGAGACCCCCACAGAGAACAACCTGCTCACCAAACAGATCGGTCTCTGTCTCTTCCCTGAACGTCGTCTCAATGATTCCAGCCTTCCCACCACCAATAGAAGATGCGTACGACAGTGCGATCTTTTTTGTGTTTCTTGAAGGATCCTGATAGTTTGCGATGAGACACGGGACTCCGCTCCCCTTCAAGAATTCTGAGCGCACGAGATGCCCTGGTCCTTTCGGGGCAACCATAAACACATTCACTTCCTTGGGAGGGACTATCTGTCCGAAATGAATATTGAACCCGTGTGCAAATCCCAAAAAAACATCTTTCTTTATATGTGGTGCGATTTCTTTCTTGTAAATATCTGCCATATATTCATCAGGGACAAGCATCATGATGACGTCTGCCTTTCTGGCAGCTTCAGAAGGAGTAAAGACCTGAAAACCGGCCTTCCTGGCTTTTCCCCAGCCTGCACCGTCTTTTTTCACCCCAACAATAACGTCCAAACCGCTGTCTTTCAGATTGTTCGCATGTGCATGTCCCTGGCTTCCGTATCCCATGACCGCGATCTTCTTATTCCTGAGAATTTTCTTATCTGCGTCTTTGTCATAGTAAATCTTGACCATCATGCTCTCCTTCTTTTGTCCATTATTATTAAATTCGTATTATAGTACAACACTATGATTTTTTCTATTATGCGTTATAATTATGAAAGATAGAAAAATGTTTAAAAAAACGTGCCACTTATTACTTGCCGTTTCCCTTGTACTATTTGGTTGCGGGTGTTCAAAGTTTTATAAAAACAAGGATGTCCTGTACCAGACATCAACGATCAATGCCCTGCTCGATGGTGTCTATGATGGAGACATAACATTCCGGGAACTTAAAGAACATGGTGATTTTGGTCTGGGAACTTTCAATCAACTGGATGGAGAAATGCTTGCGCTGGATGGTATTTTCTATCAAATCAGATCGGACGGCATAGCATATCCGGTCGATGCCACTATGAAAACACCATTTTCGGTCGTAACCTTCTTTGAACCCGATCAGACCGTTTCCATTGACAATCAACTCGATTACAAAAATTTAGAAGGATATCTGGACAGTACTCTCCCAACAGAAAATATCTTTTATGCAATTAAAATCGAAGGAACGTTCTCTTATATCAAGGCAAGAAGTGTCCCCAAACAGGACAAGCCGTATCCGCCTCTCGTAGAGGCAGTAAAACATCAAACGATTTTCGAATTTTACGATGTACAAGGAGTCATTGTCGGATTCCGTCTTCCCGGATACATGAAAGGGATAAATGTTCCCGGGTATCATATGCATTTTATTACTGGAGACAGAAAGGCAGGAGGACACCTGCTCGAATGTAATATAGAGAACGTTCATGTTGAAATAGACTACATGAATGATTTTTACATGGTATTGCCAGAAGAAGGAACGTTCTATACCCTCGATCTAACAAAAGACAAACAAAAGCAGATCTACAAAATAGAGAAATAAATATCCCAAATCCAGCGACAAGAAACATAATCCATCCCAATCATTGTCATTGCCGGGGTAGATTCGACCGTAGCAATCTTTTTTTTAAAGCCAACATTCCTCTCTGAGTTTATCCTGAGCGAAAAGATTCCTCACTCTGTTCGGAAAGACAAAACTACGCGCTTTCAGAGATGACACCCCTATCGCTAAATTTGGGGCAATAGCTGATTTGGGCGCTTTTTCACAAAACATATTTTTTTATTTTAAGCATATTTAGGGAAAATAAGGTTGCTGGATAAGTTGACTGATGAGATGTAATCTACTGAAAGACTTCCGAAGTGCATAGCCACATAGCCATTTAAACAGGAGCAAAAATTATTTACCTCTTGTATGGGGACCAAAGATATATTTATGAAGCTGAAGATTGAGACGGGCATGTAGTCTGTCTTCAAGCATCCATTGTATGAGATCGCGAGGATCAAGCACGCCGTATGCAGGTGAGAGAAGAAGATGACATTTCTTTGTGAGATCATGGGACGTAATCATATCCTTTGTCCATTCGTAATCAACCTTGTCAGTGAGAACAAATTTTACCTCATCCGTATTCTTTAAATACCCTATGTTAGAAAAATCCATCTTATCCGACATGCCACTGCCGGGAGTTTTTATATCGAGGATCACGATCGCCCTCCTGTCAATTTCCTCTATCGGTAGTGACCCGTTTGTCTCTACCAATACATCAAACCCCTCATCGAGTAATTTCTTGACAAGATGCCCTATCCCTTTTTGAAGTAGTGGTTCACCACCTGTTACTTCTACGAGATGTATACCTGCGTTTTTTACCTTGTTCATAATGTTTTTTTCTGAAAGTTCTTCACCCTCATAGCAGGCATACTTCGTATCACAATATGAACACCGGAGATTGCAGCCGGACATCCTGATAAACGTACATGGCAGACCAGCAAAACGTGATTCTCCCTGAATACTGGTAAAAATCTCACATACCTTCATGAGCCCATTCCATATTTCAAACTCTTTCTTTTATTTTACTACTAATGAATCATCCTGACGCAGGAGGGCTGTATAGAAACAGTAATACAACAAAAATACTTCAGTTAATCCTAAAAATGCAATTGATTATTGAACCGGAGGCAAAGTCGCCTTCAAAGTCTTTTGATTTCAATCCCGACTTATGTCGGGACAAAAGACTTTTCAGTCAACTGTGCTCCTGATAAATGCATTTTTTGGGTTAAGTCCCACACATATTATAAACTCTTTTGCTAAAGAATAACTTGAAGTTATATATAGCTCCCCCTTGTTTATGTTTGGTTTTGCATATATAATACCAAAAGGCATATACCATGGCTTCTATAAATGAAAAAATTATACCGTCACGATATAGTGTACTTCAGGAGGTCGTACAAGACTATCCCGGCATCCTCAGTGCTACAGATACAGTTATAAGTGCATTGCATAGCGACCCTAAGAAATGGGATCTTATAGTCAATGAAGTCAGATCCTATGCACTGAAAAATTTCTACATACATGACCACCATGAAAAAGGTGTAGAGGTGGTCAGGATTGTTTTTGATATTCTTCTCGATGCTGTCGTTAATGCTGATATAACATCTCTGCAGCAAACTGCTCTCGACAATCTCATGTTTTATCTTGAAAAAATTCTTCTCGATAGCGATCAGGATATCACGAGATATGCTTCGACTTTCCAATACTGTTTTGACAAACTCTATTACTTACCTGAAAAACAGTTTTTTTTCCTTATTACAAATCCGCATCAGTTAAAAAAGATTGCCCAGATAATACGGAACAAAAACCCCATGAAAAACGGTCTTGACAGTCTTAATCGATTGATGTTCAAATCTCTTTCAACAACCTATAGCTACTGGCTTCAAGTGGAAGATCCTTTACAATGGTTCAAGAAAACTGCTCCGCAAGCATTGTCCCGAGAAAACTACAAAAAAACAGAAGAATCTCTCTACCCCATATCGCACGCCAATCTGAAAGGGCTCCTTGACCATCTCAAAGATATTCATGCTATCACTGATCAGGGGGTACTGTTAGAGGAACTATTGAAACTTCCCGGTTACATGCAGGTGGTAAAACTCTATGAGGATATCGCGGGGATATTACCGCAGTCAGGCGATGCTCAAACAGATATCAAGCTCAAGATATCCTATCTCGTGAAAATTATCCAGACTGAAGGGCTTTCCAGTATTCACGAAAGCACTCTGAGAGATATAAACAGGACGCTCGCCACGATGATCCTAACTGAAAATTCTGACCACATAAAAAGCACACTATCTGATATTTTCACCATTTTAAAATCCCTGCTTTCCACATATCCTGAAGTAACTCTTTACTGCATCCAGAGCATCGGCAATGAACTATATACTAAAGGTGACAGCGCACTCGTAGAATGGTATATCCAGAACATAGTCTCACTCGGCTTTCAATACCCACAGATAGCAGGCACGACTGATGAGTGGCAGGTTAAATCGAACAAGGCACATCTTAAAAATATACGGGTTTGGCTCGCATTAATCGAAAACAATCCGAAATGGTCTAAAACGCTCATCTCAGCTCTCATCGTGCAACTGAATCTTGGCGGAGTGCATATCAGCGATACAGATCTTTTTCAAAAAGATGTTACCAATCTGCTCAATAGTGATATAGAGCCTGTATATCATCTTGTAAAACAACTGGCCAAATTGTTCCCAGTCTATTTCAGCGAAATCGGGGCAGAAGGAATTTTGCGTGAGGTATCTACTGAAATTGACGAGCTGACGCAAAGAAGCGACCGGCTTGTACACTTTCTCCGTAAACAGAGTCATGTTGAAAGCAGCTCGCGCGTCGTTGATTTTATCGAAGAGATTATCCGTTTCTGGAAAACAAAAGACAAAAGCCCTTTAAAAGCATACGTCCCCGGAGAAATTTATGAGCACATTACTGATTCCGGTCCTTATGTTGATGAGCTCAATACTATTTTCAGTACCTTTTTTGAAGATAAAAAAATAGAAAAGGTCACTGATCTTTTGAATGTGACCGAAGATATGCTGCATGCTTTCATTAATGATGTACCAAATGTTTCACAAAGAGAGAGAAGACGGGCATATCTTATCGTGAAATATTATCAGGTGCTTTTTCAAAAATACAGATTGAATGTTCACAATATAAAAGATCAGTTAAACAATGCTCAACGTTTGGGGTTACCGAATGCTGACTTTCTCATACGTGTCCTGGAAAAGGGTACTGTTTCACAACAACTCGAAAGCATCCTTGACTATCTCAAGCTCTTAAAAGATATTGTCCTTTCTTCCGAACGGTATGAAGCAGTAGAGAATATATTCCGCAAAAGACATATTGCAGTAGGTATTCCCTCAATGTACGGGAACTATCACGAGAGAAAGTTTGATGCTCTTGCCCTTATCTATCGTCTTGAAAATTTAGGGAACACTCTTTTTGAAGAAGTAATAAATTCATTTCATCCCACCTTTATTACGAGGGCTACTCTCTTCAAAATAAACAAGATTGCAAATCTATTCTATACGTCGCTTCAGTTGGACGGCATATCTTCGAACAGGCTGGAAAATACACTGGAACTCTTGTCGGTTGCCCTGGAAGTGCGACAATTTTCTTTCTCCCAGTATATTGATATCTTCAAGGGCTTTTCTGAGGCTGTCCATGATATCGTCCTGAGCTATTTTACAAATATGCACAAGAGCAATCTCAAGAATATCATAGAATCTATCGGGACAGAAAACATGCTCCCCAAATATCTTAGAACACATAACGGGAAGAGTACTGATGAACTGATCAATCAGGTATCAGAGCAGTGTTTAAGAGATATGGTGTCTCAGTCATTTGGGCTCCAGCAACTTGATAATTTCATGAGCAATGTTCTGAAAACACTCTTTGAACAGGAAAAGGGATTGGACGCAAATAACCTGAGTCTCCTGATGAGCTATGACCCTAAAAAAGCACTTTCTGATATCCATAAACCGAATAAAGCTACCTTCGACAGGATACATCTCGGTAACAAGGGATATAATCTTATAAGGATGGCTTCATTAGGCCTCTCTATTCCTCCTGGCTTTATTATCACTACCGAGGTCTTTCGCTGCCTTAATGCAATCAACCAGTTTCGCCATGCAAGGGAACATCTTCACATAAAAATCAGGGAACAGATTAAACGTCTCGAGATGCTTACGGATAAAAAATTTGGTGATCATAAGAACCCTTTACTCGTATCAGTCAGAAGTGGCGGAGCACTATCCATGCCCGGCATGATGACTTCCTTTCTTAATGTTGGAATAAATGAATCTGTTATCGAAGGATTGATAAAACAGACAGGAAAACCCTGGTTTGCCTGGGATTGCTACAGGCGCTTCCTGCAATTCTGGGGCATGTCCTTTGGAATGGAGAGAGACCATTTTGATGCAATTATAGATTCATTTAAGAAAAAATATAAAAAAACCAGAAAAAGGAATTTCACTCCTGACCAAATGAAAGATGTTGCCTTTGCCTACCGGGATTCAATTCAGGCGGCAGGGGTAGAAATAATCAATGACCCCGAAGCACAGCTCAATGCAGTCATCTCACAAGTTTTTTCATCCTGGTTTTCTCAAAAAGCGCAGGTTTACCGAGAGATTATGGGCATTTCCGAACACTGGGGCACAGCTGTCATTATACAAGCAATGGTTTATGGAAATTTAGACTCACATGCAGGTTCTGGAGTCGTTTTTACCTGCAATCCTCACATGCCAGGAGACAGGGTCATGCTCTGGGGTGATTTTGCACCGGCAAACCAGGGTGACGATATCGTTTCCGGACTCGTAAAAACACTTCCGATTTCTAATGAACAGAAACATATTGACGGGAGGACATCGGATATTTCACTGGAAGATAGTTTTCCTGAGATATATAATGAGTTACTGAATAATACGAAGGCTTTAATCTATAAGGAGCGATGGGGATCGCAGGAAATCGAATTCACATTCGAAGGAGAGCACAAAAAGAACCTCTATTTTCTTCAAGCGCGTGATATGACAGTTACGGTAAAGGAAAGTATCACGGTTTTCATTCCTTCAAAGGACTTGTCGTCCAGTTACCTTTCGAGCGGAATCGGCGTTGGCGGAAGCGCCCTGAGTGGTAAAGTAGCGTTTGACTTGGATGAAATAAAGGAGTTCAGGAAGCAAGATCCTGCATCACACATTATTCTTGTGCGGTCAGACACTGTTCCTGAAGACATACGGCATATCTCGGCAGCAGATGGATTGCTCACTGCACGAGGTGGATCGACATCACACGCCTCTATTATTGCCAATCGTCTGGGAAAGACGTGTATAGTTGGGTGCAATAATTTAGTCGTCTGGGAGCACAAAAAAAGTTGCAGGCTTAAGAAACGTATCATAAAGTCCGGAGACTTCTTGAGTATTGACGGTCGCAACGGATCGGTCTTTTTGGGCAAGCATCCTGTTAGAGAAATGAAGCTTTTTTCATAAACAGTTGTCAGGAATAAGGGGAAAAGGAACTATGGCTAGAAAAGCAAACGTTAATATGATATCAGGGAGGAAACCCGTACTCGGCATAAACGGATTGGGCAGGATCGGTAAATTGACCCTCTGGCACCATATATCCAGAAGGTTTTTTTCAGAGATCATTGTGAACATCGGCAGAAAAGTCGGAACAAAACTTGAAGACATAGCCCTTTACATCGAAAAAGATTCTACCTATGGACTACTACACCGATATATTTACGGTTACAAGTCCGCACGCATTATCGGGGATCTCGATGAAGAAAAGGGTACCATGCTCATTGACGGTATTCCAGTCACTATCCTGAGAGAAACACGCAATCCGAGGAATATCAACTGGAAACAATACGGAGCGAAGGTAGTTGTTGAGAGTACCGGAACGTTTAAAGACCCCACCACTCCTCCGGAAGCAGATGGAGGTTCTGTACGTGGTCATCTGGATGCAGGTGCTGAAAAAGTAATTGTTTCCGCGCCGTTCAAGATCAAGTCAAAAGGACTCAAGATGCCGGATGACGCAGTGACTATCGTAATTGGTATCAATGACGAATCGTACGATCATATAAAACATCATGTTGTATCTTCCGCGTCGTGCACGACAACCTGTCTTGCATATATGATAAAGCCTCTCTTGGATTATTTCGGTCATCAGAAGATACTGAGCGCATCTATGGCTACCGTTCATGCAGTTACCGGAACCCAGGCAGTTCTCGACAGGTTACCAGGTACCGGGGCAACCGATTTGCGCAAAACGAGAAGTTTTATGAACAATATCATTCTCACAACCACAGGTGCTGCAAAAACGCTGGGTCTCGTAATCCCTGAAATGAAAAACATTGGATTTATTGCTGAGTCAGTACGTGTACCTACTACAACAGGGTCTCTCATTATTCTTGTTGTTGCATTTCATGATGAAATGCAACAACCGAAAATCAACAGAACGCTTATCAATAGCATTTATCAGGAGGCCCAGAAGAGAGACAAGAGGGGCTACATTTCATACACTGAAGAACAAAACGTATCGACTGACATCATTGGGATGTTTGGACCAGCTACGATTATCGAAGGACGTGAAACCCACACGCGAACAGCCTTTGCATCACTGGAACTTTCTAAAATTGCAAAAATTCCAGAATCAATAGCGAGCAGCTGCCCAACACATATTGATATTCCCATAACCCAGGCTTCTATTTACGGCTGGTATGACAATGAATTGGGAAGTTACACGAATATGATGGGAGATTTAACTGTTAAAATAGCATCGATGGTTTATCAGTAACGTTCTCTCTCATTTGAAGACACCTCTATAGAAAGCGGGGCGTCTTTTCATTCAGCAGGCTATTTCCTATCGACCTTGCAATAAATATATATACTTAAAACCGCTCCTAAAATGATAGATGCACCGGTTATTAACCACCAGCGTTTAAAATGTATAGTGAAGTAGACCTTATCACGCATGAACTCGATATTGTAAAAGACTATGAACCCCCCTATTATTCCGATAACAAGCCCGATAAAAAAATACGGGGTTAACCCTTTTCCTTTTCTCGTTGTCAGACTGAATTTTAAGCCTATGTATGTATAGAGCAAAACAAGGATGACAAGCAGTACTAATGTAATGGTCAACAAAATATTCATCTGCTTGTTTGATTATTCATAAAGACAGGCCTGACGTCCTCTTTTAGACAGGCTTACGGTTTGTGTCCGGGACTTCTGCTAAATCAGCCTTTTCTTCAATTGTTGTCAAGATCTTTTTCACATCTTCTTCTGTTGTCCTCAGGCTGTCTTTGCAGAAACTTATAAGATGTGCTGCCCGTTTCACTTTCTTGGCAAGGGCATCGATATCGATACGTTCCGTCTCTATTTCCTCTATAATCTCCTCAAGCTCATTGATAGCCTGAGCATAGGTCAGTTTCTTCTTGTTATTCGTCATCTGTTCTCTCCTTTATGCTCTGAACGATGCTTGTTATGCTTCCGTCATATAATCTTGTGTCTATTATATCATCCTTTTCAACCAATGCCGTATTGCTTATGGTTTTACCATGCAAATACGTAATGCTGTAGCCCCGTTTCAGGACATTGACAGGATCAAGCAGACTCACCTTCATCTCGAGGTGCTCCAGGGTCTTTGATCTTATTGATAACATATGTTTTGGATACAGAATCGCAGTGCTGATAAATTCTCTCAGTTTCTGGTAGTTATGCTTTATCAATGCAGTGAATGCACCCTTTAGTCTTTCCTCACCTTTTTTGATATCGACTGACGGAGTCCTCAAAAAGCTGAGTGTTTGAGTCTGCAATAAAAAGACGCTTTTTCTCAATAATACAGATGCCATTGTAAGATTTTGAATAGATTGTCGTTCGAGTCTCACCGTAAGATATTTAAGGGAGTCTTTACCCCTGCCAAGCACAGTGTTTGTACCTCCCATGAGTCTCTGACCGAGCACATCGATTCTTTCTTCGAAAAACTTGGCTCGTGAAATAAGATACTCTGCTACTGCTGTAGGGGTAATGAGTCTCTTATGAGCTACCCTGCCTGTTACTGTCTCATCTCTTTCATGCCCTATCCCGGTCAAAACCGGCAGGGGAAAAAGTGCTATATCTTTTGCCAGGAGATAACTGTCAAAGCAATGAAGATCTACCGTTGAACCGCCGCCTCTTATAATCACAACAACATCAAAAGTATCTTTATGCTTCTCACATTGCCTCAGTGCGTTCCGTATCGATTTCTCAGCCAGTTCACCCTGCACGTAAGCCTGAAAAAGCGTGTGAGAGAACCGATAGCCATAAGGATTTGTATCCAATCTGCTTATAAAATCACCGTATCCTGCCGCTGACAGTGAAGATATTACAGCTATTTTTTGCATAACGGGGTGCACGGGGATTTTCTTATTCAAGTCAATGATGCCCTCCTTGACAAGCTGATCTATAATCTGCCGTCTTTTGAGAGCCATTTCACCGATGGTATAGCTCGGATCGATGTCAGTTATATTAATTGACAAACCATAGACTTCATGGTACACAATGTGTGAGAGCATGAGAATTTTCATTCCACTGGTGAGGTCCTGGCCTGTAGTACTATGAAATCTTGAGTATATATGCCTGTAATTCCGTGCCCATATCGTTGCCCTCATCTGAGCTATGATTATGTCTCCCTGCTTTTCTACAAGGTCAATATAGCAGTGCCCGGAATTATGGTGGCAACTGATCTTCGCTATCTCTGCTATAACCCAGTAATCATCGAAAAGTTCAGACTGGATGGCAGTTTTGATGAGAGATGCAAGCTCTTTAAGCGTAAGGAAATTCATGATAACCAGTAGTTTGCAATAAAAAACATACTATCGGACAAAGTTCATTCACAACAGATGGTTAGGTGCTTTTCTATTGACTGCCGCGCCATCCAATGAAGGACCAACCATGCCCACTTTACCTCATGCCATGGATCAGCATCATTCTCGAACACATCAAAAGAGACCATTTCACCGAGATCTCCGTAGTCGCCCTGGAGTCTCAGCCACTGATTCAATGTATCTAATTCTTTCAGGAGCTGATATGAGGATCCAATTGAGATATACTCGATATGCCCGAAATCTCCTTCTTCACTTTCCAGTTCATCTTCTTCAATGATCAACGGTTCAGGAAAGTCAACCGGTATGAAAAAAATTCCGATGCTCCCGGTCCATATAAGATGTTTGAAGGAGAGATCCTTTGCTGTCATTTCATTGTCGAGTTGTTCCCAGTATCTTAAAAGCCACTGGTCTTCAACAAGGCTCTCTCCTGTTAAAGGAGCTACCGGGGGAGTCTTTGTGAGGTCTATGTGTGCTGCATATCTCTGAAGTTGTATGAGTACCTCAGGTGCTCCGAGCGGTAATGATTCTTCATCAAATGACATGCCCTCTTTCCATAAAGGCTTCTTCCCGAGCTGTCTTGTCAGAACAGCCATGACATCTTCTTTCAGATAGTTCATCTCGCCAGAGCCCAGAAGCTCTGAATCTATGAATCGTTTAAGACATACTTCGATACTCATATCGTTTCCCTCTGTTCCTTATTAACCCCAAGAATGCATTTTTTGGGGTTAATTATTTTGGTCTATGCATATCAATAGCTGAAATATGAGTGCACTACCTTACCATCATTTCCGAATACAACCACTGCCATAAAATGTTCGCCCGGCAGAAAAGAATACGCAAGTTCACGCCATAGCACAGTAATCCTGTCTGAGTCTCTCTGCACATCTGCATAAGGATATCGTGCAAAATAGAGAAAGTTTTTTACAACACGTGTATCTTTTGACATGGCAATAAAAGGATCCTTTTCCGATAGAACATATGTCTCATCTTCATAGACCCTGCGGGTAAAGAGATCTACGAAACCAACTTTTATCTCATCACCTGATTTTGCAATAAACCACCACCTGAGAAAGTCATTTGGCAGTGGACATACCGTGTACGTATTGGCATCCATTTTGCTCCTCAAAAATTCCTTTGTCTTGTCATGAAGATAAAAACGCACGCCAGCATAGGAAACGAGAAGCAGCACCGTGACAAGTGCGATTATTACCGTCTTCTTTTTACTAATTTTACAAATAATGAGTGAGAGCAGTAAACCGAACGTTATATAGGGGTCAAAAATAAATATGAGGTCAAGTGAATACTGGTTCCAATCAAGTGGTGAAAGAATACGGATGCCATACTGATTCATGAGGTCCATGACGAGATGTGCAGCATAAGCGAGGAAGGCTATGAACGTGTAATAAAAAAATCCTTTTCGATGACCGAATAACAGCCCGATAATTATCGGCACACCAAATAAAGCAAGTATACCATGCGTTATCCCCCTGTGATATCTGAGCAAAACGTCTGTTCCCCAAAAACGAGTTACATAGTCAAGGTCGGGCGCAACTGATGCTATGAGCAATACCCAGAAGGCTGCCCTTCTTTTGAAGCCGAGGTTATAGATCGTTGCACCGAATAATCCGTGTGTAACAGGATCCATGGGTCTAAACAAATAATATTGTGATTTCTACATAATACATCATAGGGAGAAAAAAGTGACACCCGGAGTTTTAAGAAGCAAGGAATACTGTCACATGCAAGAGGGAGGCGTTAAAATTGTCCTATATATTCCATTGATTGAATCTAAACCAATCTATTAAGATAATAGTCTAAGGAATTATAGACAAGAAAAAAGATGAGGAGATAAACATATTGAGACATATTTATCACGTAGTTTTATACATATTCATGGTGTCTTTTTTAATCATTTATCCCGGTACGTCATATTCGCTGACACTCGACGAAGCACTTACACTTGCAAAGGAAAGCATTCCTTCTTATAAGGCTTCACTGTTCAGTGTCCGGTCTTCGGAAGCTTTATACGATGCCTCACTTTCTCCGTATCTCCCCACTCTTGATGCATCTACTTTTCAGAAACATACATATACTTCCGGGGCCGACTTCACGACACGATATTATGATGTTACACTGTCCTATACGTTGTTTGACGGTGGTAACAGATGGGCAAACAGACATATCGCCCGGTTGAATTTCAATATAAGCAGGGAATATCTGAGAGAGAATCTTCTCGCACTTGCATACAATGTGAAAGTCGCTTTTTACTCTGTCATAGCATTCAAGGAAACAGTTGCGCAGCGGAAAATACAACTTGAGGACGCTCAAAAAGATTATGAAATTGCCGAGGGAAGATATAATTTTGGCGTTGCAAAATTGTCAGATGTTCTCCAGGCATCTGTAAGATTTGAACAGGCAAAACTTGACGTCATACAGGCAGAAGGTGATTTAAAGAATGCCCTCTCTGACCTCAATTCCCTAATTGGCAGACCTCTTGATAGTGACTACCATCTTGAAGGTTCATTGGATCTCAATATAAACCTTCCAGACCGGGAGCAGATAGCTCATGCAGCACTCCAGAGACCGGATATTAAACAGTCAGAGGATACGTACAAGATAGCCGAATATACGAAATCTCTTACGGCAAGTGCTCTTTTCCCTACCCTCTCGGCACAGGCATCGTATCTAAAAACCAGCGGCGGTCTCTCCGGATCAATATTTCCGGAAGAAAAGGTTGCTTCGTTGACCGCAACCTGGAATCTCTTTGAACTAAAAAATTATTTTAGCCTCAAGTCCTCGCGATTTGAACAGGATGTCGCCATGGAGAAGCTCAGTGACCTGAAAAGACAGGTATTGCTTGAGATCAACAAGGCATATGAAGATTTTCTGACAGCTGCCAACACGATACCTGTTGCTCAACAGCGACTTAGAACTGCCGAGCATAATTTCTCCCAAGCACGCGGTGAATACCAGGTCGGCAAGGGAGATATCCTCTCTCTTGTTCTCGCAGAACGGACACTCGCCGATGCACGAGAAGAGTTGATAATATCGAAATTGAATCTGCTTCTCTCAAAGGTACTATTGGAAAATATTGCAGGTGTTGAAAACCTTGAACTATTAACTGCTCAAAAGAAAGAGTGACAATGAAAAAAATAGTGCTTGTTCTTATGCTTATCGTATGCGCTGGTGGGGGTTTTTTTGTTTATAATAAATTCATCAAAAAACCTTCAATAGAGATTCTCGAAACTGCGCGGGTTGAAAAAGGAAGCATACGGGGTATTATCGTTGAAACAGGAATCATAAAGCCACAGGTAGGGGCACTGGTAAAAATCGGTGCGAGAGCAACCGGTGAGATCATGAAGATGAATGTCAAAATCGGCGATACAGTAAAAAAGGGACAACTTGTCGCGCTGATAGATGACCGTGAGATTAAAAAGGCTATTGAACAGCAACGGGCGGCCCTCTCTGCTGCACGTGATACCTTAACCCAGATCGAGCTGACATATCCTGAACGAATCAAGGAGGCACGGGCAAACTTCGATTATGCCAAGATAAATTATGAACGTGAGACCGAATTGCTTACGTATGATTACACGACCAAGGATGCCGTTGATCAGGCAAGAAGTCAATTTGAGGCGAACGAGGCAGCCCTGAAGAGACTCAAGGATGAATATGAAACACAGCTGAATATAGCGAAGGCACGCATCGAAGAGCAACATGCCAATCTGAAGCAACAGGAGATACGATTATCTTACACGAATATCTATGCCCCGATAAGCGGTATCGTCTCGGACGTCACTGCACAGGAAGGAGAAACGATTGTCACAGGTCTTCAGGTTGCAAATCTTGTCACCATCCTTGACCCAACGCTCCTTGAGATGTGGATATATGTTGATGAGACTGATATAGGCCGTGTGAAACGTGTACAACAGGTTGAATACTATGTCGATACTTTTCCGGACAAACTATTCCAAGGAACCATTAATAAAATCTATCCTGAACCGGTGGTGAAAGATAATATCGTTTATTATCTGGCAATAGTCAAAATAACAAAGGAAGATGCCATGTTTCTGAGGCCTGAGATGACAACGCATATAAAGATAATCTTTGATGAAAGACACGAAATACTCACAGCCCCGAATGCAGCTATCAAGTTTGAAAAAGGTAAACAGATTGCCTATAAGGTTATCGGGCCTCAGACAACGGAGAAAGTCATTCTAAAGACAGGGCTCAGGGGAGAAGACAAAACCGAAATACTCTCAGGAGTAAAAGAAGGGGATACACTCGCAACAAAGATAATCCTGCCCGTATCTTCGAAAACCGAAGGACAATAAAGGGGTTAGATACATCATGCCTCTCTGTTTCATGGAAGATATCAAAAAAACTTACATAATGGGCAATCAGCATGTAGAGGTGTTGAAAGGAATCAATCTGAACATTGAAAAAGGCGAGTTTATCTCGATCATGGGCACGTCAGGTTCAGGGAAAACAACACTCATGAACATTATTGGTTGTCTCGATGTACCGACATCGGGGCGTTATATACTTGCTGACAGAGAGGTATCACGTCTCACAGATGACGAGTTATCGGTGATAAGGAACGAGCATGTCGGGTTTGTATTTCAGAATTTCTACCTCCTTCCCTATGCCACTGTTTTAGAAAATGTCCTTTTGCCAACCTTATATATCGAACATCAGATGGACGGGTCAGACAAACGTGCGCGGGAACTTTTAAAGCTTGTCGGTATCGAGAAAAGGGCCAGGTTCAAACCAAACCAGCTCTCGGGAGGAGAACAGCAACGGGTGGCTATTGCTCGGGCATTGATCAACAACCCTGAACTTGTTCTTGCTGACGAGCCGACAGGGCAACTTGACAATAAGACGACCGAAGAAATAATGAATATCCTCACCACTATGAATAAACAGGGAAAAACTGTTGTACTCATCACCCATGATGCCACTGTTGCCGGCTATGCAGAGAAAGTCGTGCATATCCAGGACGGGATCATCATTGAATTACCGTGATGGACAGGCTTTTTAATCTCCTATCACAATCAATCAGGGCTGTCAGGGCTTTCAAAATGAGGACGTTCTTCTGCCTTCTCAGTGTGGCACTTGGGATAGCTTCCATTACTACAATTGTTGCCGCTACCGAGGGTGCTTATAAAAAAGCGCTGGATATCGTCGAACGGTTTGGGCCTGATGCACTTCTCATTTTCGGTGGAGGTGAAGAGGCGAGAGCAGTAGGACAAAGACAGAAAACAATTACGCTCGCTGATGTCGAAGCAATAAAACAGGCATTTGACAGTGCATATATGGTAGTTCCAATGACAAGTATAGGAAATATCACCGTTTCGTATAAAAATAAAAAATATCAGACCCGTATAATAGGTTCAACGAGCGATTACAGCCATGTCTGGACATGGCCTGTAATCCAGGGATCTGATTTTACTGAAGAGGATGTGAGAGGTTTACAGAATGTTGGGCTGATCGGACAACACGTCGTTAAGGAACTCTTCGGGGAAGAAGACCCTGTTGGAAAATATATCCTCGTAAACAGGATACCAGTTGAGATTGTCGGCGTTCTTATTGAACGGGGAACCTCACCGACCGGCGTACTTCTAGACGACAGGATCATTTTACCTATTACGACAGTCATGAGAAAGTTGCAGAATGAAACACAATACGTATCTGCTTTAAGGGTGAGGTTTTATGATCAGAAAAACCTCTATTATTACGTTGAGGAACTCAGGTCGTTTCTTCGAAACAGACATGGAATTCCTCCGGAAGACCCAGATGATTTTACTATTATATCCCCGAAAGAGATCATAAAGTTTCTCGTCGCCCTTACAGGTTCTCTCGTGGCATTTCTCGGTGTAACCGGGGTGATATCTCTCATTGTTGCAGGGTTTGTCCTCGCCAATCTCTTTTTGCTCTCCGTACAGGAAAGGAGACAGGAGATAGGGATACGGAGAGCAGCAGGAGCGAAAAGGAGGGACATACTTGTGCAGTTCCTCGGAGAATCAGTGATCATAACTACGTCAGGGGGAATTGCAGGTTTCCTTGTTGCTTTTGCCGGCAAAGAATTGCTCACGCTCATTGCAGAATTTCCGATAGAGTTCTCATGGAAGGCATTTGCAGCAGGCTTGTTCCTCTCATGGGTTATTGGTATCGGTTTCGGACTGCAGCCCGCAAAACGCGCATCGGACCTGAACCCTATAGAGGCCATTCGCGGATGAAAAGAGTATATTTGAATCTCAAGATCGCTTTAAGATCGCTTGTTAATTTCAAATTGAGGACAGCACTCGCTGTCCTCGGTGTATTCCTCGGCACATTCTCTTTAATCGTTGTTTCAAATCTTTCAGGTTCTCTTGCTGAGAAGACCGAGCGAGAGGCAGAGAGTTTCGGGAAAAACCTGCTCATTGTCAGAAGCGGAATAGTTCGGAAATTCGGTACAGGGACAAGGTTGTTGAGTGAAGCCACGACACTCACTGCCAGGGATGCAGATGCACTGCTTCAAGGCTCCGAATTTATCAATGCCGTATCACCTTCGGGGAACAAATCATTCCCTGTGCGTTACGGAGACATTGTACTCACTTCAATGCTCATTGTCGGCACGACACCGAATTATACCGATGTCCGGAACTTCCGCGTCCATCGAGGAAGATTTATTACCGAAAACGACAATAGAACTCTGAGCAAAGTTGCCATTCTCGGCAGTGAAGTGGCAGAAAAACTCTTCGGCAAAAAAAATCCCATAGGTGAATATATCCTTATACGGAGAGTTCCCTGCCAGGTCATTGGCGTTTTGGAAAGCAAAGGAGTTGACCTCTCCGGGTTCAATCAGGACAACCAGATCTTTGTGCCTTTGAACACCTTCCTGAGAAGGTTTGTAAACAAGGATTATATAAACAATATATCCGTCCAGGTCATTAACGAAAAAGCTATACCGCTGGCAAAGTCCCAGATAGAAGATATGTTAAGAAAACGCCACAAAATCAAAGATGATCAAGATAATGATTTTACCGTCATCGATATGAAAGACGTGCTCGCATTGAAGACACAGGCGATGTCAATGATAACAGTCCTCGGGACTGTCTCAGCAGTGATAGCATTCATCATTGGCGGCATCGGTATCCTCTCAATCATGATCCTCATCATCAATGAAAGAAGAGTAGAAATAGGTATTAGAAGAGCAGTTGGATCAAAAAAGAGAGATATAGTATTTCAGTTTCTTATAGAATCGTCTTTTATATCATTTACGGGAGGTACGGTGGGAGTCGCATTGAGTTTCATCGTAACGATTATCATCCTGTTTCTGGCAAAACTTCCATTCTCGATGTCACCATCAGGATATGTATTCTCTTTTCTTGCTTCTGTTGGCGTCGGCATACTTGCAGGTATTTATCCGTCAAAAAAGGCAACTATGATCCAGCCGGTTGATATCATACGATCGTGATTCACAATACCTGCTTTTCACCGACTTGTCTCCGCCTGATCGTCAGATATCCCGAATACAGTATGAGCGCACCACCAACGAACGACATAACCGGAGGAATCTCCCGGAAAGCTATGAAAGCAAATATCATTGCCCCCACCGGCTCAATATATCCGAGTATCGCAGCCGTTGTTGCCTTGACTTCCTGTAATCCCCTGATGTACATGAGCGGTGCTGCCGTAGAGTGCACAAGCCCCAATAATAAAAAGTAGCCGAGTATGTTAAAAGGCACGTCTTTTATGAAGGGAAGAAGTATCAATACAACAACAAGATTCTGGAAAACAGTTATAACCAGCGGCGTAAACCTCTGGGCAAGTGCCCTCCCCAGAATAATAAGCAACGCATACATGAGACCGGAAAATACCCCTGAAGCAATGCCCTTCATATGTTGCTCTGATAAGGAAAACTCATGGAACATCAAGAGGAGGCCAACAGTAGATAAGATTATTGCGATTATGACAAGCCTGTCAATTGATTCCCTCAGGAGCAACGGAGCAAGCATGGCAACAAATATCGGTGCTGTGTAGTGGGTAAATACTGCATTGGCAATCGTGGTGTGCGTAAAAGCGTAATAAAATGAGAGGCTGTTGAGGATAAAAACAGGGCCGATCAACAAGAGATACGGAATCTTTTTTATCTCCGGGATATTTTTATGTTCTTTAGTAGAAAATAGAATCGTGCTCTGTGCGATCAGGGCAACGAGCGCAGGGAAAAAGATCGTGTATGTTAACTGCGTGTTCGCAAACCGGACAATAATGCCGAGTGAACTCCAGATAAGTATGGCTGCGATAATATAAAGATATGCCATTCTTTTAAAAGAAAAGAGGACGTGACGAGTAGTTCATAGTAATCCTATAAAAAACCTGTTTTATTATCCGAGGGAAAGCGCCTTGATACTTTCAAGGACAGTTTTCCTGATTTTTGCCGGAGACACTGTCTTTATGAGTTGTTTCCCGTTATCAATGACCGGGACGAGAATATCCTCAAACGTCTTGCCGCATGAGCATTTATATGTTCCTTTTCGATTTGGAACAATCTTGCCTGAACCGCATTTCGGACATCTCAGAACCCGCTTGCTTCCGGACCACTTTCCTCTTTTCGCCAGTGGCTTGCCTTCAACTTCCATGATATCCATCGAAAAATCGACGACCGGGGCGTTGCTTATCGATGTCCCAATACCATACCCATCGACGATGGGATTGAGAATAGGGATATCTTCCTCCTTTATTCCGCCACTCACGTAAAACCGAACATGGTTATACCCTCTTAAATCCATCTCCCACCGTGATTCCTCAAGCAAACGATAAAAATCTCCCCTCCGTGACGACGGCGTATCAAACCTGACAGCAAAGAGTCTTTTTTCCAATGCCTCAGCAACATTGAGGCATTCGAATTTTTCGTCAAGGAACGTATCAATCAGCGCAACCCTCTTGAACTTTGGTGCCAGAACGTCATCATATGCCTTCATGGCACTTACGGTTGATCCAAAACAGATAATGAGGGCGTGGGGGACAGTCCCCATAGGGTCTTCCCCGATCAGTTCCCCGGATTTCACAACTGCCACGCCATCACACCCGCCTATATAGGCATTCCTCTCTATCATGGGAGCGAGAATCGGGTGCATTCTGCGGGCACCAAAACTGATGACAGGTTTCTTCCCGGCGAGTTTTTTGAAACGCGCTGCCCCAGTTGCAACCCCGGATGCCTGACATATCAGGCCAAGTATCGCTGTCTCATATATACAGAAGTCCTGGTATCTCCCTTCGATTTCCATGACGGGTTCCAGTGGAAAGAAAACCGTCCCTTCCTTCATGGCACGAACCCTGACAGGCAGGTGTTTCATGAGATACAGAGCCTCTTCAAGTCCAGCAAATAAAGCCCAGGGCCATTTCTGTGGCATAGCTTTGGCAATAATTTCTGCCCTGACGAGCGGATTTATCCCTTTCTTTCTTAATATCTTCAGTGTCCTTTCAAAATAGACATCAGTAATTTTTCCTTCAAGAATGTCTTTGGGCTGAGCTACTTGGAACATGTCCTGTCCTCCTGTATCTTGAAAATGAACTGCAATGACTATCCCCTTACAACAAGCACGGCACAGAGAGCCCGGGTGATAATCTGTTCTGTGAGGCTCTTCTTCAAACGGTCTTTGACACCACCATCTTCCGGACTTCGGGTAATGATGATATCACTATCACGCTCTTTTGAAATATTTACCACAAAATCGGCACGTTTGCCCTTGGCATACAGAAACTCCGCAGAGATTCCCTCCTTTTCTGCCATACTCTCAAAAGAAGAGAACTCATTCTCTGCACCAGGAGAAGAAACGGATACAACGATAAGTTCGCTCCCATGTATTTTTGCGAGTCTCAGCCCGTCTGTGAGGGCTGCGGTGCTCTTTGTGGGATTATCGCAGACAATAAGGATATGTTTCCATTGAACAAGGGCTGCCAAAGGAACAATAAAAACATTGCAGGGGGAATATCTCAAGAGATGAGCGGTTACTCCCCGGTAAATGAGCCGTGTAACAACGCCTGCAACGCTCCTTCCCATCATGATTAGATCTACGTTTCTTTTGGTTGCTTCTTCCAGGATGGCCTCGTGAAATTCTCTCCCATGTTTTACAATGATTTCGCATGTCATAACACCATCATCCGTTGCCATTCCTTTGAAGGTTTCAAGGAATTTCCTTGTCGACTGTTTTATCTTCTCTTCGATAACCGACCGAGAAACACCGTACGGATCACCGACAGCAATCTTTCTCAGAGCTTGGAGAAGATACAATTCGCTTCCGAATCTCCGTGCCATGTCAATTGCTTCTATCACTGCAGACGTGCTGTGCTGTGTGCCATCAGTGGCAATGAGTATCTTCTTGTACATGTTTTCTGACCATATGAGTTACATGAGATCCAGTCTCTTGTAAAAATCTTGCACTCCTTCAACAAACGGTGCCAGTGGAGGAACCTCGTCTGGATCTATGATACAATCAATAACGACAGGTTTTTCTCGTGCCAGCGCTTCCGGTAAAATTTTCTCAAGCTCTCCCGGCCTCTCTATCCTGTACCCCACCGCTCCGAGCCCTTTGGCAATCGTGGCAATATCAACCTGTTTGAAGGTCGTGGCAACATGTCCATTACCGAGTGAAAAACTCTGAAGATCGTGAACAAGACCGAGCTTTGAATTGTTCTGGACTATCCAGACCACCGGGATATCGTAGTTTACCGCTGTAGCAACTTCCATCCCGTTCATCATAAAGCATCCGTCACCTGCAAGACAAACCACGGGACGTTTGCCGGCAGCGAGTTTTCCACCGATAGCACCAGCAATCCCGAACCCCATGGTAAGCAACCCAAAAGGCGTTTTGAAGGAATCCGGCCTCCTGAATTTCATGTAATGAATCGTCCAACCAATCGAATTCCCGACATCTACGAACAATATGGAATCTTCTGGGAGCGATCCCTGTAATTCATTTATCAGACGCTGTGGCTTGATCGGAACATGATCTGAATCGAGTTTTCCGGGTTCAATATACATAGTCGTTCTTTTCTTTATTCCTGCAAGTACCCTCTCTCTCTTCTTCAGGCTCTTTTCTTCCCTTGTCAAATGTCGCAGTATCCTGAACGATATCTCATTGATGATGGTTCCGGCATCACCAACGAGCGGGATATCAGACCGGTAGTTCTTGCCGATCTCTGCAGGATCTATATTAATATGGATAAGACATTTTGTCGGAGCGATCCTCGGGTCCCATGACATGGTCGTTAGTTGATTCAGGCTGGACCCGACAACGAGCAGGACATCGTGTTTTTTTGACTTGATGTATCTCTCTGCAAGAGGGGAGCCACAGAAACCGAGCACTCCCAGTGCAAGAGGATGCTCCTCCGGGAATGCCCCTTTAGCTTTCGGGGTCGTAGCAACCGGAATACTGAGCATTTCTGCAAGCTCTCTTATATCATCACAGGCATCTGAAGATACCGCACCTGAACCTATGAGTATCGCTGGCGACTTTGCCCTGACGAGCTGTTCTGCAGCATCAATAACGAGGTGGCGGTCAAAATATTCCTGATGGAACCTATACATCGAGGGTGATATTGTATCGCATGTTACCTCTGCCGATTGAATATCTTTCGGTATACTGACATGGACCGGACCTTTTTTACCGCTATAAGCCATCCGTAATGCCTCTCGGATGTCCTCATGCGCCTTATATTTTGAAATGATCGTATTTGAATATCTAGTAATAGGCTCAAACATCTTTACTGAGTCAATGCCTTCCTTTGATGAGTCCTGAAAAGCACCCTTTCCATAGACCGATGTCTCTACCTGTCCTGTGATAACAAACATCGGAATGTCATCGAGAAAAGCATTTGCAACTCCACTGACAAGATTTGTCGCTCCTGGCCCTGATGTAGCGAAACACGCACCCAATGAGCTTTTTACCCGGGCATAACCATCTGCCATAAATGCTGCTCCCTCTTCATGTTTCGTGAGGATCGGTTTGATAGACTTATGCCGGTTCAGGGCGGCAAAGAAAGGAACGAGGCTTGTACCGGGCACGCCGAATATATATTCTACTCCTTCTGCCTCAAGATAGTTTAATAAAAGATCAGCCACTGTCAGTTTCATAGTCTCCCTCCCAGCAGTATGATAAGTTGCGAAAAATAAAGTCTTATATTTGTCATTCCTGCTCCGTATCAACAAGTACGGGACGGGAATGACGGAACTATGACTTATGCAACTTAGTACTAGTGTCCTGAGTCATAAATACCTTGCATTAGTTCTCTCTAGTGTCATTCCCCGACTTGGAGACTGTGTCACAAAGGTAGCCGCAGGCTTTAGCCTGCGTATATTCTGCGCAAACTAAAGTTTGCGGCTACAACATATTGGTGCATTAATATAAAAATTCTAATTGTGACACAGTCTCTTGATCGGGGAATCCAGTTGTTTCAATCCCGAAAGTTTTCGGGACTGGATTGTCCGGTCAAGCCGGACAATGACAAACAATTTTTGACTCACTACACTATCTTATATGTTCTAAAGCATCTTTTTCTGTGAGAAATATTTTTAAGATACTCGCTAATCCGGAGGTCTCAAGGACCTCCTGGACAAAAGAACTTGTTGAACAGAGATAGAAATGACCTCCTGATTTTTTCAATGTCTTCATTGCAGCTAAAAGAACTCGCAGGCCTGCGCTGGAAATATATTCTGTTTGTTTAAAATTGCACAGTACGGCTTTTGATCCCTTGTCTATAAGTTTTTGCAGGACATTTTCTACGTCTCTTGAACTATGTGCATCAAACCTCTCCGGTATGGTGACAATAGTAACATTTCCGTGTTTCTTGATATCCATTGATACCCCCGTTTCAGTATTTGTTTTCGATGTTTCTTTAGACCCCCCTGTTCATGTAGTGACAGATTCATCCTCAACAGTTCCTTTGAACTGCACCGATACAATGGTTATGTCGTCATATTGCGGTTCATCTCCTGTGAAGTCTTTCAGAGATTGCATGACAGTCTTCACAATCAACTCTGTTTTCGTGACGTTACTTTCTTGAAGAGACCGGATTAACCTCTCCTCTGAATAAACATGCTTCTCGCTGTTCACAGCCTCAGTGACGCCATCAGTATATAAAAAAATCGTATCCCCGGCATGCAATACAGTGCGCTCACTCTTATATTCGGCATCCTCCATGACTCCGAGCACCAGACCTTTCGGAACATGAAGCCACTCGACCTTCCCATCAGCATGTATGATGAGAGGCGGGTTATGTCCGGCATTGGAGAATGTCAAATTGCCGGTCCTGCAATCCAAGATCCCGCAAAATACCGTTACAAACATCATGGACTCATTTTCCTTGCACAGTTCTTGGTTGACCTTTACAAGAAGATCCGATGGCTCGATTCCATAGGCGGCAATCCCCTTCATAAGTGTCTTGGTTACAGCCATGAAGAGTGCCGCAGGCACACCTTTTTCTGAGACATCACCGATAGTAAAGAACACGTGATCTTCGTTTAACAAAAAGAAGTCATATAAATCTCCTCCCACTTCCTTTGCAGGCTCTATCATCGCGTAGATGTCAATTTCCCTTTTTTCAGGAAATGGCGGAAATTTCTTCGGGAGAAAGCTCATCTGGATACGACGCGCTATTTTCAGTTCGCTTTCAATTCTCTCTTTCGCAGCAGTGGTTTCAGCAAGATGAGCTATGTATTCTTTGAGAGCAGTACGCATATTCCCGAATGATCTCGACAGCTCTCCGACCTCGTCTTTCGACTTGATCAAAGGAACCTGGATATCAAGGTTGCCACGCGCAATTTCTGCTGTCTCGATCGCAAGGATTCTCAACGGTTTCGTGATTGAACTTGCTATAAGAATAACGATAAAGAACAAGAACACGACACCGACACTTCCGATAATGAGGACTTCTCTGTTAAGTTCACGCACATCGGCAAAGAGCTCATCCTCGGGGAATATAATTCCTATGGACCATCCTACAGAAGGCAAATACGCATAATACATCCAGGAATCTCTCACGGTGAGGGCGCTCTTGAGAGAAACAAACCCTTCCCCACCGCGAATCATATCCCTGCCTGTTTCTCGCAGCCCTGCATCACCTGCTGCCTCAGCAATACTAAAAATGCTCTCATGCATGATGAGCTCCTTATCCGGGTGGGTAACAAAGACGCCGTTCTGTGATATGAGAAAGGCATACCCCGATCGGTATACGGAAACCCCGGAAATTATATTCATAAGCCAATCAAGTGAAATGTCCGCAGTGACGACGCCCATGAATTGTGATTCCCCGTTTAAGAAACGCGAGAAAGGAACTGAATAGGTCGCCATGATTATGTTTCCGCCTCCTTCATCGTAATACGGTTCGCTCCAGACCGGTCTTTTCAGTTCCCTGGGTATAAGATACCAGTCACGGTAGAAGTACCTGTAGGAATCCCTTCCAAGGGAACAGAATTCAATTCCATCCTCGTCTTTGTAATAATAGGGTGCAAAATAAAGTAACCGGGGATCAAATGCATACGGTTCGAAAGCAACAGTGGAGCCGAATATTTCAGTGCTCGCAATCACTCCGTTCTTGATCATTTCCATGAGATCTTCGCGTGTATAATCTTTCCGTTCCAAGGAGAAGGCTATATAGCGAGGGATTTTTTCAACTCCCTGTAATAGTGATTCTATTTTATTCACTGTGGCATGCGCAAGATTCCTGGCATTGGCTTCAACGTTTTCCATGACTATCTTGCGCGAATAGTGGTAATTGTAAAAAAATGCCGTGAGAAAGACAATAACCACTCCCGCAAGGATAAAACAGGATAATTTGAAAGCAAGGCTTCCTTTTTTATCTTTTTTTCGGACAGTTACCATAGAATTCATCAAAGTCAGGAACTTGTTGAATAAAGTCGTTCATTTTGAGTTCCCGTGCAACAGCATGATAGTCTTCTCTCCTGAGACTGCCCATTGGAATATCCTTCCACGGTACAATAATATCTTTCATTCGCTCAAGCATCCATTTCTGGTGAATCCTGTTCGTACCCACATGTGCCTCTTTGACATACTTCATAACAATGTCAAGTGCTTCATCGGGGTATGTAAAGGCATATCGCCAGCCTTCCAGGGATGCCCTCAGAAAGTCACAGCACAATTCTTCGTCTCTTTTCCAGGTTTCCTCAAGACAGTAGATCCCGTCCTCTGGAAAGTTGAGTCCATACGTCTTTAAAAAGAATGCCGTCAATTCATCTTCATCAAGCCCTGCATTCAGGAGGAGATGATATTCGTTGTACCACATGGCAGACGCAGCATCTACAGCACCTCTTAAGAAAAGGTTCAGTGTTGCCGTCTGAGGAATTATCTTCACATCGAGACCATATTTGCGTAAAAATGCCAAGGGCTGAAGTTGAAAGTCAGACCATATACTTACAGTCTTTCCCTGCAGATCTTCCGGTTTCATAATACCGCTTGATTTTCTTGCAACGAGCATAAATCCTGATTGCTGTACAAGCTGTCCGATATTGACTATACTGACTCCCTGTGCCCTCTGTTGTATCCCGTCAGCAAGGAATAGTGTCACAAAATCAGCCTTGCCCTCAGCAAGTGATTCCAGGGGAGGGCACTCTGGGCCTCCTCTTAGAACAGTGACGTCAAGCCCGTAGTTCTTATACATCCCCTTTTCCTTTGCCACGTAATAACCTGCAAACTGGGCCTGTGGCTGCCATTGGGGTATAAAGGTTACCTTCCTGAGTTGTTCTCCGTGAGCTGATGAACCTGCCAGTACTAGGAAAAGAAAAAAGAGGGCGTGCAGTGTACACAAAAAAGTACCATGCAATGAATTTCTTTTACAGAGGGCACATTTTGTTAACAGAATTGATATCATATGCTCTCGCCTATCCTCATATGTTGAGATACAAGTTTCAACCAACGTTGTAGAAAGAGAAACGGTTTTTCTTTCACGGTAACCGCATCATCATTTATACTATGAAATATTAAGACCTTATGCAACTGTTGCCTTTTATCTTTATTCTTAATTAAAATTTTTCACAGCGTGTTTGTGGGGAGGCATGATGGATATACAATCACGAAAAGAGAATAACATTCTTGTTCTTACGGTTACAGGAAGAATGGATGCAGTTACAGCACCTGTTTTTGAAAAATGTCTTGCAGAATTCATTGCGCAGGGAGAACACCTTTTTGTCATTAATTTCAGAGACTTAGAATATATAAGCAGCGCAGGCCTTCGGAGTATCCTTGCTGCTGCAAAACTATTAAGAAATAAAAACGGCGAGATCATCTTTGCAGGCCTCACGGGAGCCGTTGAAGACGTATTCAAAATATCAGGCTTTCACTCTATCTTCAAGGTGTTTGAAACAGAGGAGAAAGCGCTGAAGAAGATATAGATCCTTGCAAGTACTGACAACCATAACACTGCCTGCTCGGCTTTCATATCTTCATGCGTTCATTGATTTTGTTACATCCTGTTCACGGAATCAGGGATTCAATCAGAAAAAAATACACGAGATAGAGCTTGCGGCAGAGGAAGCCCTCGTTAACATATTCAACTATGCGTATGAAGGAAAAAATGGCGATGTCAAAATTATCTGCAAGATCGATAATGATGAGAACCTTATTCTTGAGATCATTGATACTGGAATTCCGTTTGACGTCCTTTCCGTCAAGGATCCGGATATTGCCTCAGATATCTCCGAACGCTGCACAGGAGGACTCGGTGTGTTTCTTATGAAAAGTCTTATGGATGCTGTCGACTACAAACGCGAGGGAAATAGAAACATACTCACCCTTATTGTGAAAAAGTCTACAAATGATATCTGAATACGGCGGAGGGCACCTTATAAATGCCCTCTATATCTTCTTTTCGCATTTTAACGTCATGAGTAATGGTCTCTGTAAAACTTTAAAGTGCCGTCACATATCGTTATTCATTCCAACAGGCGGCAAATTCTCTTTGAATTTTCTTTCAACTGAATTTTTAAAACAAAAAAGGCTGGGGAAGTTTTCCCCAGCCTGAAGAAATAAGATTTTAAGGATGGAGGGACCTTATTTCTTTTTCTTCTTTGCTGCTTTCTTCTTTGTTGCCGCCTTCTTTTTTGTTGTTGCTTTTTTCTTCTTTGCTGCTGCTTTCTTTTTTACTGCCAAGATATTTCACCTCCTTTCTCTCTCTGCACCTCCTCCGCAAAGGAAGTACTTAACAACACTCCTTATCTTGAATTTATATAAAATAATTTTGCTTTTGTCAAAGAAAAAATGCATTTTCGAAAATTTATTTTATTCCGACCACTCCTTCTTTTTTAAACTATGAAAGCAGTTATCGCCATTCACCTTCTCTGATTCACCAGACTATATCTTTTGGTAATACAGTATAATTACATTTGTTAATGTTATTTATAGAAATTTGGACCATTTTTTCGATCATATATTTTCAATATGTAATTATTTGATAACATCTTTGAGATGAGACTTTCCTTTGTGATGCTGCTTTTCATAGGAAAACCGGAACTCCAGGGAATTCTCGCCTGTTAAATTCTTATGTTCAGGAATTTTGCTTCAGTGATCCCTGCTAATGTAATTGCCGCAAAAAACAGTACAGAACAGTGGTATACTGAAGAAAACGGGAGAAACACTCCTTGTCTCTCCGCTCCGGTCAGTCAATGAGGCACTCGTTTATCTCACAAGCTTTGCAGTTATAGCTGCAACATGCCTTCCCTGGTAGCGTGCCCCTGCAAGTTCATTTTCGCTCGGCATCCGTTCTCCTTTGCTACCCGCAATTGTGGATGCGCCATAGGGAGAACAACCCGTTATCTCATCGGTTCTCATTTGTCCTTGAAAAGCATACGGTAACCCGACAACTATCATGCCTTGGTGCAGAAGAGTAAAATAAAAAGTGATTATTGTAGACTCCTGCCCTCCATGTTGCGTGTTTGAACTTGTAAACACGCTCCCGACTTTACCTATCAATGCTCCTTTACTCCACAGTTGCCCTGTTGCATCGAGAAACTGCCGCATCTGCCCACACATATTTCCAAATCTTGTCGGAGTTCCAAAAATAACAGCATCTGTTGTTTCGAGCTCATCTACAGTACAGAGAGGTATGTTCGAGAACACGTTCTGTGCATCAACAGCTTTCATTTTCTCTAAAACTTCCACAGATAATGTTTCAGGCACCCGACGCATGAAAACCTCTGCTCCCTGAACCTCTTGAGCTCCTTCTGCAACTGCCTGGGCCATCCGGTGTATATGACCATACATGGAATAATAAACAACGTATATCCTCATAAATATCGTTCCTCCTTTCATAAACATTTATTAGACTGTTGACCTTAGATATAGCTTATTATATATGCCTCCCCCTTATTTCTGGGTATAACCTATTGTCTTATCGGACATTTCTTTTATTTTTTTTCATGTAACTTTTGACATAACCCGGACACAGTGTCTGTATATAGAGATTACTGTATTAACAAAAAATATGCCAGATACAATGTATTGATTTATCCGGAAACAAAGACACAATGAAGAACATGCATCGGGCATATGTCCAGATTTACAGGGCATTTTTCCCGATACTGCACAAGAGGTTAATCGCTTAATTCATCAAGAGTGCGGTGATTGGCATGTGATGGTTTTAGTTTCAACAGAGCACGTATATCTTCGAGGATGATATAGATAGATGGTATAAAAAGGAGCGTAATACCGGTTGCAAACAGGACGCCAAAGGCGAGACTGACCGCCATCGGGATGAGAAACTGTGCCTGTACACTTGTCTCCAATATCATCGGGGTGAGACCAAAGAAGGTTGTCAGAGAGGTCAGGAGTATGGGCCTGAAACGCCTTCTGCATGCCTGAGCGATTGCGTCGAATAAGTCGGCTCCCTCTTTTCTCCGGTGGTTCGCATAGTCAATGAGAAGCAGTGAGTCATTGACCACAACCCCTGCCAATGCTACCATGCCAAACACGCTTAAGATACTGAGATCAAAGTTACCTCTGATCACATCCATGATAACATGTCCCATAATAGCTCCTACCATACCGAAGGGGATGGCAGCCATGATGAGGAGTGGCTGACTGTAACTTCTGAAGGGGATCGCAAGCAGGGCATAGATAACCAATAATGCCATGACAAAACCTATTTTCATGCTCCCGAAAGATTCCCTGGTTTCTTTTGCCTCTCCTTCCAATTCGTATGTCAGCCCTGGGTAGCTTGCTACAAGATCTGCCAGCACCGTCCTCTTCAGGTTTTCAATTATCTCTTCTGAATTTGCCTGATTGCTGTCAACTGTTGCGGTGACATTCACCACCCTCTTTTGGTCTGTACGGTTAATCTCACTGTAACCCTTCCCTTCGTTAACATAAGCAGCTGTTAACAGGGGTACCTCTCCTGCGTTATGTGTGCGGATACGCATTGATTCAAGATCCCAGAGACTTTTCCGGTCTCCTTCAGGGTACCGCACCATGACCTTCACTTCATTGCGTTCACGTTGCAGTCTCAGGGCTTCCGAACCGTAAAACGCCCCCCGTAACTGTCTGCCGAGATCTTCTTCAGTAATGCCGAGGGTTCTTGCTTCAGGCTTCAGACGTATCTTCAATTCCCTGTTTCCTTTGGTATAGGTGTCTGCAATATCCCTGACGCCCGGATACTGGTTCAAGGCTTCTTTTGTCTTCTCGGAAGCCTTTTCAAGGACATCGAAATCTTCATGCGAAATAAGGATGTCTATATCAGCTCCGAGATGAATAATGTTTGCTCTGAAGGTCAATGAATCCACACCAGGAACTTCTCCTACTCTTTTACGCCATTGCTGGTTCATTTCTGATGAAGATACATCTCTTTGTTCGCTGGGAGTAAGAAAAAGAACGATATTGGCCAGATGTGATCCAGAACCTGCTTCTTCACCAACCGCTCCCGCTTCAGCAATAGTCCCTCCAATCATCGAAAAGATATGTCTCATGACAGATTCACCTCCAGGACGTTCCCGGTCATATTCTATAACGATCTCTTGTGCCGTCCTGACAATATGGTCATGCACCCGAGCAGTTTCTTCAACAGGGGTTCCCCTGGGCATCTCAAGATTGACGATAATTTCATTTCCTTCAACCTCAGGCATAAAGTTGAATTTTATCACTCCTCCGACAATCAACCCGGCGGTAATCAGTATTGTTGAAATACCGAACGCTAGTGTCGCATAACGGTTTCTCAGGCAGAGTTCAAGCAGGCGACTGAACGGACCCTTAATAACCCGTTCAAGCACGTCTGCGAAACCTTCCCTTACTTTCTCAAAAACTCTCCGGGAACCCCTTTTTCCCCGAGAAGGTCTTCCAAATGATAAATGGGCGGGAAGTATGAGAAGTGATTCAATCAAAGAGATGATAAGAACACTGATGACAACTAACGGGATAGCTTTGATAAATTTTCCAACAAGTCCTGTAACAAAAAGCAAGGGCATGAATGCCGCCACAGAAGTAAGTACAGCGAAGGTCACCGGCCTTCCGACTTCCAGTGCACCATCAACGGCTGCCTTCAGAAAAGGCTTGCCCTTCTGACGGTGCTCAAAGATATTTTCACCGACAATAATGGCATCGTCAACGACAATGCCAAGTGCCATAACAAAAGCAAAAAGCGACATCATATTAATCGAGACATCCAACCATGGCATAAACAAAATAGCGCCTAAGAATGATATGGGGATGCCTAACATAATCCAGAGTGCAAGTCGTATCCGAAGAAAAAGACTCAATATGAGAAATACCAGAAACAACCCGATGAACCCGTTTTTCAAGAGAAGATTTCTCCTGCTCTTGTAGAGTTCTGACATATCACTGTATGATGCAATATGCACAGACTCCGGGAGATCGTATCTTTTCTTCTCAACGTAGTTTTTTACGATCTCGGATATTTCAATCGGTTTTTGATTCCCGACTCTGAATACCTCCACCGTTACAGCGGGCATTCCATCAAATCGGGCAAAGAGATCTGTCTCTCGGAACGTATCGCGAACCTGGGCAATATCGCCGAGCTTGACCTCTGTCCCGTCAGGGCTTGTGATTATAATGATCTCTTCATATTCGTGGCCAAGATAACGCCGTTCCTTTGTACGTATGAGAATCTCACCTGCCTCTGTTTTGATCTTTCCTCCGGGCAGATCGAGTGAAGCCCTGCGCACCCTTTCTGCTACCTGATCGAGCGTCAGATTGTATTGACGCAGATTTTTTTCCGGTATCTCGATTGAAATTTCATAAGGACGCACAGCGCCGAGATCAACCTGTGTAATAGTAGAATTTTCCAAGAGTTCATCACGGATATTTTCGGCATGTTCCCGTAGCGCGCGCTCGGAAACGTCACCGTAGACAGCTACAGAAATAACTCCATACCGTGCAAGGATTTTGGTAATGACCGGTTTCTCTGCATCCTTTGGAAACGTTGTGATCCTGTCGACTTCTGTCTTGATATCCTGGAGTACCCTGTCAGCATCTTCGCCTGGCATAAGCTCAACATTAACCGTTCCAAAACCTTCTGAGGCAACAGCCTTTATTTCTTTGATGCCATCAACGCCCGTTATATTTTCTTCTATCTTCAGAATTATCCCCTCTTCCACATCTTCAGGCCCGGCACCGGGATACTCAACAGAGATTCTTATCACATCAAGAGATATCTCAGGGAACACTTCCTGCTTTATCGTAAACGCCATAACCAGGCCACCTATGATGAAGACCATCATAAGAAGATTGGCAGCTACATCGTTATGCGCCATCCAACGTATTGTGTTTTTCATTGATTTTTTTCTTGTTGTGCAACCCTGAGCTTCATACCGTCAGCCGCACCCGGAATGTTCGTGAGGACAATCCTCTCACCATCTTTCAGGCTGTCCTTTACAAGTGCGTGTTCACGTTCATAGCGGATTATCTGAACCTTTTTGATGCGGAGCAGGTCATTCCCGTCCATAATCCATACTGTTTCATCATCACGGATAGCTGTTCTCGGAATCAAAAAAATATCTTTCAATAGTCCACCCTGAATAGATACATCGACAAAGGTGCCTGAAAATAGTGCTTTCCATGCATTTTCTTCATGTAGCAGACCATAGGGATCCTTTACCTCAATCACTACTTTTATCATCCTGCTCATTGTATCAACCTCTCCGGTTGATCTAACGATTCTCCCTTGACGTTCGTAATCCTTACCATTGATTTCCATGTGTATCGTTGCCGATGACCCCTCTTCATAAGAACCTTTTGTAGGTATATCAAGCCATCTCAACTCATCAAGTGGCAATGGTACAATAACTTCAGCAGTATTTGTCCCCACAACAACAGCCACAATGCTTCCTGCCCTCACATACTGACCAATGTCAATATTTTCAGAACGTACCCGACAGTTAAACGGAGCCCGTATCTCTGTCCTCTCAAGGCTCAGCTCTGCCTGCTTGACCGCTGCCTTTGCCGAGGCAAGCTCAGCCCGTGCATTCTTCAACTGGGGATCATATACGACAAGAGGATTGGGTTCATCCTCGTCAACCTGTTTGATAAGTTCCCACTCAGCACGTGCGACGCGAGACCAACTCTCAATCGTGGCAAGATTCAGTTCTGCCTTAGCTTCAGCCGCTTTGGCCTGTTCAAGTGCGAGCTGGTAATCGGTGCTATCTATTTTGAACAGTAAGTCATCCTTATTGAAAAATCCTCCTTCTTTCATAGAAGGCGAAACAAAAACGACTTCACCGCTTGTCTGTGAAACAATGCTGACTTCCTTCGCAGCCTGCACGGTACCGGTACCGAGCACTGTTACCTGCCGGTCCTGACTCTCGACCAGGAATACTTCTACCAGCGCTCCAATGTCCTGCCTGATTTCCTTTTGAGGTTCCTGTCTTATTGATTTCAGAAACAAAAAAATGCCAACTCCCATCAGGACAATGGCGACCGGCAGTGATATCTTGAATAATTTCTGCTTCAAGCTCATTGGTTCTTCTCTCCATTATCAGCAATGAAACGCTCGTTGATATATTCATCCATCCATTCCCCGCCGAGAGCCCTGGCAAGTTGTACCCTGTCAGATATAAGCTGCCTTCTTGCCGAGAGAATGGCACGCTCTGATTCGAAGAGACTCTGCTGCGCAGCAATGACCGGAAGATAGTCAATCAAACCTTCCATATACCTGAACGTAGAAACGCGCACTGCATTTGAAGAAGATTCTCTCTGATGATTGAGTAAAACGATATGCTCTTCGCTCGTGCGGTTTCGTGCAAGTGCATCCTCGACCTCCTGAAATGCGGCAAGAACAGCCTTGTGATACATGGATAGGTTCTCTTTAAAAACAGCCCGGGTACGATCGACTTCAGCAACGCGCCTTCCGCCATCAAATATCGGCTGTGCAACATTGAGTATCGCATTCCAGAAAACGCCAACGATATCACCGGTAGCAAATGCCATGCTTGATTTGCCATAACTGCCGATAAGGTTAAACGAGGGGAAGCGCTCTGCTATCGCAGTAGCGATCTTTTCGTCGCTCGCTTTCACTCGTAGAAATGCTGCCCGAATATCAGGCCTCCTTTGAAGAATTCCTGATGGGAGTCCTGCCGGAAAAGCAGACGGAATTTCCGGGATTGATGCCAAGTCGCCAGCAATTTCACGATCAGGATAGTGTCCAAGAAGCGTTGCCAGTGCGTGCTCTGTTACAGCGAGAGTCGCTTCGAAAACTGGACGAGCTGCACGTGCCCGTGCAAGGTTCTGTTGCGCCTCGTAGACATCCAGTGCAGATGTCAAGCCTTGCCGATAACGGAGTTCGACCCGCTCCAATGCTTCCTCAAATGAGGCGATGGTGCTGTCAGTCAGACAAAGTTGTGCACGCTGTTCGACTGCAAGATAGTAAAGCTCAACAAGTTGAGCAGATAGACTCATGTACAGTGCTCTGATGTCTTCATATGTTGCTTCAGTCTCAAGCGCCGCTGCCCTTATCTGAGATGCATATTTTTCCCATAAATCCACCTCATATCCGGCAAGCAGCGATACCTGATAGCTGTTACCCATGTAATCTCCTAAAAAGCTCGGTGAACGTTCCCTTTTTACCTCTCCTTCTGCATCAAGAAAAGGCTTTTGTGCAGCTGAAGTTGCTCTGATTACTGCTTGCACTTGTTCCAGCTTTGCAAATGCCTGTGTAATGTCAAGGTTGTTCTGAAATGCCTCTTCCATCAATTCATTGAGCTTCTCATCGTTAAATTGTTCCCACCATTTTCCTATGGGATAATGCGCGTAGGATAACCCTTCTTCTTCGATGTAAGCTTCCGGCAAAGGCTGAGGTGGTTCAATAGGCCGGCGTTTATGTCCTGAACATCCGGCAACAAACACGAACATGCAAATGAGCATACATACTTTTTTAAACATTTTTATTGTGCCTCCATGCCTGCCATAATGAAAGGAACAAAAATTTCTATGAGTAAGTTTGTATCAGTCTTTAATTGAGATTGCAGTTCTTTGATGTCTGAATGGATTTTTCCTCCGCAGAGCATCATCATGTGAGAAAGAGCTCCGAACATAAAATGGAGCCTCCATAAAAAGATATTTTCCTGAAGGTCGGGTAACGACTCGCGGAATGTCTCAACTATCAATTCATATAAAGGCCATATAAGCGGAACAAATGCTTTTCTTACCGTACTTTCAGGTTCATAAAAGGCTCTTCCAACGAGGGCAATAAAGTCCTCTGCATCCGGACTTGTATCCTTAAATTGAAGGGTCGGCTCTATAATAGCTGTGATTAAATCTCTCAAAGAGGGTTTCCTTCCCTCTTGAAGAGCGTTATTACTTACCTTTTTAAGCCTCTCTATACGAACCCTGTTTAAAGGGATCAAATGTCTCTCTAAAACAGCTTTTAAAAGTTCTTCTTTCGAGCCAAAATGATAATTTATTGCAGCAATATTTACCCCTGCTCTCTTAGTGATAGCCCTCGATGATGTAGCCTGAAAGCCTTCCCTGGCAAAAATATGCTGGGCAGCGTCAAGGATTTTCTGTTTCGTGTCAGGTTCCTTTTTCATTTACCCTCCTCCGTTATTTGCAGCAAGCATATTCATCGAAATAAAATTAATTTTCATTCATACGTTTATTTTAATCAAGCGTTTTAATTTAGGCAAGAAAAAATTGGGTACTATTTATAAATATTGAAGACTCCATGTGGCAAGACCACAGTCCCGAATCTTTTCGGGATTAATGTAAGGAATTCTTTATTATTTCTATTCGCTCGATTACCCCGTGGCAAGACCACGGGGAATACGCTCACTATACATTTAATAATATATTATTTTATCAATATGTTATTAATGGTTATTAAATGTAATTGTTTAAGTTATTTGATGCTCTATTGATGAAAGAAGGTGTAAATTCCCTAAGCGAACGTTTTTAATGCCTTCTTCCCGAGCTGCGTTAAGACACGCCTCAGCAACCTTTTTGGATGTGAGGGGCATGTCTGACATGAAGAAATGGGGATAAAATGCAAGAATACTGTATGGAATTTCCGGATTTATTGATGCAATAAATCTTGCAATACTCCGTATCTCATACTCATCTATATAACCCGGCACAAGGAGCGTACTAGCAATTAATAATGGAGTGTCCTTTCTCTTTTTCGTTTGTTTCCCTACACGAGCAAAATTCTCCAGGGTTCTTTTATTTGTAATTCCTGTCAAAGATTTATGAAGGGCTTCATCAAACGCTTTTAAATCAATCTTGATACAACCACCTGAATCAAGAGAGAGTTCAATCATCTTATCAAGGAGCACGGTATTCATCGACCCGTTTGTCTCCCAGCATATCCTGAGTATTCTGCCCTTATTTTTCTCACGAGCCCGTCTTGATGTGTTTATTGCAAACGGGAGTTGTGGTGTGGGGTCACCCCCGAAATAACAGATGCATGAGGTCTGTTCATCGACATCCGAAACAAGGGCATTGACAGAAGTTTTTACCGGTTTCAGTGTCTCATTTCTGAAATGCCAGTTCTGACAGTAAAGACAATTGAAAGAACATGCATGAAAAAATACTGCTAAATTCTTGTATCCTCTTTCGGGACAGGGAGAATAAGCATACAGAGGATACCCTGCTCCTGTTCCTCCGGGACATACCCAGTCACCGACGCAATTTGTCGGCAGCGGATCGTGATACCATGAGAGTCTCCCCATATCCTGAGAGACACCCGAAAGCTTTCCCCCTTCATTTTTTCGCAGTCCGCAATAGCCGATCTCGTTTTCCGCAATCCTGCATTCGTTCACGCAGACATTACAGGATGCTTCCTGTAAATATTGTGGGGGATTCTCTGGAAGTTTAAAAGCAGCCCTGCTCCGTGCATGTGCCTTCATTGCAAACGGTAATGCTACCTGAGGCCTTTCCCGAATACATATAAGGCATACGTTCATCTCTTTGGAAATGTGTACGGATTTTACTCCGCATACTGCACATGTGCCCATTACCTTATAATGAAGATGGCTGAATATATCAGGTTATTTTTTCCTTCCCTACTTTTTCTTCCCCATATCATCGAGTTCGTCTGCCTGATACTGCTCCTGCTGGAGGGTAAGGTCCATGTTAATTACAAGACCACCGTGTTTTTTGAACTCTTCCTCTTCTCTCAGGCGCAGGTGCCTTTCACGAGCTGCTCTTACATCGTCTGCTGCCTTCTTAATGGCCTTCGGCTTTGATTTATTAAGATCCATCAGACCGGGTTTAAACTGCACATTGATACCGTTTTCAGCGATATCTTCTGCAAAATGAGCAATCTGCTTCATTTTCTCCATGGCCTGATCCATGAGCTGCCACGACATAATCCCGTCTTTTTTTTGCATTACCCATGAATATCTGATGTGCTGGAGCATCTCGTTATACTTACCTGTAACCTCATCCTGCAGCCTTTCAAGGAAATCCCGAGGCAACTCTGCTTCTGCTCCGGGAGCACTTTGAGCTTTTTCAGGACTGAGCTTGTCCAAGATCCTTTGAAATTTCCTTGCATGAATTGCAGATTCCCATGCCTCTCTCCGGAGCACACGTTTGATATGCGTGTCACTGACCTTGTCAGCTTCTCCGTTGTAATGGGGAACAAGCCTTTCCTCATATTCCACATATGATTTGAATATCGTTGCCCTGTTCGCAGGGTCGTATGGATACGGTGCAGGAACAAAATCGGGCTCTCCGCCAAGCTTACAAATGATAAATCCGAGCCAATGCATATGCCACATCTCTTCCCGTGAACGCGAAATAAGGCTTGCGCCTATAGAGGTACCTTCTCCCTCAAGCCATCCGTGAACTAGATAGCGTATGATTGCAGCATGCTCTTCTTTCATATCCCTGTTTAACATATCAATCAACTCAACCTTTTTCATAATAACCCTCCTTACGGGTATGAATTTAGCAATATCTTTATAGACAACATTCAGTTAATCTTAAGCCAATATTTTTCCTGTAGTCAAGGATAATCGTTCACGAAACTGATACCGTCTATCAGTAGATAAAAACGTACCTTATAAAGTATAATTTTCATGGAGTCATTATATGGATAAAGATATATATGTAGTCGAAAATGAACATATTGCGATGCCATTCGAAGAGCAGGTTCGTCTCAAAAATATCCTCTTAAAACTTCTGGAAAGCGGCGGTATGTTTGTTTATGGAGATGAAGATAATAATGAAGAAACAGGATGTTCTCATGGCTGTGAGAGAAAAAAGATCTGCAAGTCTATCTGCTGTAGCTTCATATTTGCACTCACAAAAGAAGAGGTGGCAAGAGGCATTATCAAATGGAACGAGAAAAGGCCATATTTTATCGCACGTGAAAAAGATGGGTTTTGTCCGCATCTGGACAGAAAACATCTTCTGTGCTGTATTTATAATGAACGGCCGAAAAGATGTCGGAACTATCACTGCTGCAATGACCCGAATGTATGGCATGATTGGAATAAAGGCATCTTAAACAGCACTGTCTTTAGCCATTTGCCGAAAAAGTTCTAACCTCTCGGTTTCCTTGCTTAATCATTGAGTTTTATTTCATACTATAGGTTAACCATGTCAATATGTTCGATGCTCTGCTTTTTCTTAAAAAATAACTATTTGCTATACTAGATAGGCAAAAATACCTATACAATGAAACCTACTTCCTTTTTTATTTAATGTGCCTCCCCACAGCAGAGACTACGGGGTATTGAAATTTTAATAAAAAGGACAGATGACAGATTTCGCATTCATACGCAATCGGATAGAATCAAAAAAACAAGATTATATAAATTATGATTTTACCTATGCAGAAAACAGTGCTTTAACTACCTTTTTTGACCTGTCGCAGGAATTCGAAAGCATTGAAGACTTTTATGCTCTCTGTGTCTTGATTCCGAATATTTTTTTCAATCTTGATGCACGCCTCTATCTCATTGAACCAAAACTGCATGAAATGGTTCTCGTTTCCAAAACAGAAGATGATGGCTATGAATTACATACACCTCCTCCTGATCACATCGTTCCAAGCAAAGCTCCCTATCACGCTCAAAACAGCTTTGTACTTACTATACACGGGAATAGATTCCTCATCGATCAACTTCCCTTTAAAACAAAAGACGAGGTTCTGGGCTTGTTGGAAGTATATCATGCAACAGCTTTAGCACCACATCAGGAATTATTTTTTGAGAAATATGCTAATCGTATCGGATTTAATATTCATAACAGGCTTCTTTTTGATAAAAATATAGAGCATTTAAAATTCATACGAACCCTTGTTGCTGATATCGAGCACAATATCATTACACCGAACATGATCTACAAGCTTTTTCTGAAACATCTCAGAAAAAAAATACAAAAAAACATTGAGTTGGAGACACTCCTCAGCGGTAATTTAGAAAACAATACGACCGAACAGATACCTCTAGAGCATATTCTAACTGAACTCACAGAGGTAAACCGTGGCCTGACTGAAGAACTCGAAAATATCGAGAAACACCATAAACATATGAGCCTGTTCCTCGAGACGCTCTTGCGGAGAAGCCACTTCGACAAAGGACGCCTTACCATCCTGAAGAAGCAGTGTAATATGAACAAAGACGTTATTCAACCACAGGTTGATCGTTTTGCTGAACGATTCAAGAAGATGGGCATCTCAATAGACGACCGGTGCAGCGGCATCCCTGACGCAGAGATTATCAGTGTTGTAGATATCGGTCTTCTTTCCCAGGTTTACGCTAACCTTTTTTCAAATGCCCTTAAATATACCCGTGAGATTGTCACACATGAGGGAGAAAAGAAAAAAAATATTGCATATGGCCGTGCGATTATCAAAGACTACTTTGGACATGAGAAAGATGGGATCAAATATAACGTCTTTAGCACCGGAGAACATATTAATCCTGAAGAAAGGGATAAAATTTTTGAGGATGGATACCGGGGCAGTAATGTCTTAAAAAGCCCCGGTACTGGACATGGCCTGACGTTCATCAAGAACGCAATTGAAATGCATGGTGGCACCTTTGGCTACGAGGCTACACAGTACGGTAACAACTTTTTCTTTATAATTCCTAAGTAGATACTTTTAACAAAGTATGACGTTTTCCCGCTAATGATTTTTTCTATTGAACAACTTTACATATTTTTTTGATTGATTATGGATATATATTCTCCGGTATTTCAGTACCCTATAAACTGTAGGAAAAATCTAAGCATATAATTGCTCAAATAGCCTCATCTTCCTCCTTATCCTTATATTCTCGTTTCTTTTTCAATAACCTGAAGAATCCGTAGAGTGTTATAATGCCGGCAAGGAAGAAGAGAATTATATAAAGGTTATTGCTTACATATGAAAACCATGTATATTTTCTTCGAAGATGCGCAAGCCATTTCTGTTCGAGGTCGGGAAGGTGAACGGAAAGACTCTTCTCGAAAGCACTATTAATTGACTCCCCTTCTTGGAGATACACAAGTAATTGCAAAAATCTTCTCTCACCATACTTACTCAGAATGTATTCAACAAAACTTTTGCTTTCCTCGTATGCAAGCAGAATCTGCTTTTCATCCCGTGGGAAAACATCAAGACTATTTATGGGCATGATATTATTAGAAACCACAGCTTCTGAGAGCGCCCTGTCTCCTGTTCCTGTGGCAAGCTCTGTAACACCTCCGCTCACCCACTGGCAGACACCTTCGTCAAGCCACCGCGGTAAATTATTCTGATGAATATTTTTGTGCAGGATCAGGTGGCACAATTCATGTTTGAGCGTTGTTTCGATGGAAAATGGTTTGGTATATACCCGTGAGATATCGAGCACAATAAGATTTTTTCCAGGGACAGCAAAGGCAACGATGATGTCACTGCCGACAATTTTTCTGAATGTATTCCTGTCTTTTGCGATGACTATCTCCGGTTTGAAAGTAACGTCCCATTTTAGTTTATCGACAAGAGCTTCCTTAACAGAAGGATATACTCCTGCCACCTCTTCTGCAATGCCCTTTTTTGCCCCCTCGTACGAGACTACCACTTCATCCGTTTCTATTGATTCAAAGCCTGCCTGAAGAGGATTGGAAAAAACCGGCAAGCATATTAACAAAGTAAGGAGATGAAGGAGCAGGCAACTCTTTACATCCCTTTCCCCCTTTTCCACTTTTTTAACATTGGAAAGCATTCTGTCTCTCTTTATTTTTCAACAAGCTCAATGCTTATTTCTCTCCTTTCTTCTCCTTGCTCTACTGCGCCCCCTTCATCTTTCATCTCACCGATACGTCTGAGCTGCATTAACAGTTCATTCATCTTTGGTTCGTCGCAACGCACGATCATGAGCATCCTGTCTCCGGACCGTTCTGTTTTAATGATCAAACAGTTAAGTTGTTTAACGATCTTTGCACTATCTTTCTCAAAGTCTTTCAGGTTATCAACTGCCAGCGTTATAGGAGGATATTGTTCTTTCTCACCGGCTGATTTCCTTTCTTTAACAGAGACCCCTCCGACAACTTGCTCTTTCAGAGCTTTCATTTCTTCCTGCTTTTCAGCAGGTTCCTGCATTCCTGACACCTCTTCAATTCTATCTGCTGTTTCGTGCTCTTCTGCACGGTACAACTGCTTCATTGGTTCAGCCGGTAGTCGTTCTTTGAATTCATGTTTCATAACATCTTCTTTCGCTGAAGAAAACCTTTTTCCTTCGTTTACTCCGAGCGCTGTATCAACTTTCCCTTTTGATACAGCGGTGTCTTTCGTAAGCGCTCGGTCTCGCTGAGATCTGTCACCAGTTTCAATAGAACCGGGAATCCGGCCGATAGCCGGGATACTTTTATCGGCCTCTTTTTGTTTTGATGACACGTCCTTATCTTCCGGCAATACCTGTAAAGTGGTCGTCTCATCCACAGCAATCCCGGAATGCCTTACTTCTGGCTGAATAGTCTTAAAGATATAGAAAGCTGATACCGCAATTAAAACAGTTGCGATAGCCTGAACGGGCAGTTTTATATGAAGTGGATAAAATAATTTGTGAAGGAACCCCGCTTTTGATGCAGCCTCCTCCCTGACTCTCGCCATGACCTTCTGCGTTAACCATGCTGGCGGTTCTATGACTTCAAGGGTTTTTACATAAGAAACTGTCTTTTCAAGGTCGTCCAGAGAGGTCCTGCATGCTTGACAGGATTTCAGGTGTTCTTCTATGACGCTTCTCTCATCATCTGAAATAACCCCCTCCATATACGCAGACAATTTTTCCTGGATGTCATTGCATTCCATGTTTACAGTTCTCCGAGTGCCCTCTTGAGACATTTTTTAAGCGCTTCCCGTGCTCTGGAAAGCCTCGATTTAACTGTTCCCTCTTTTATCATTAGCATATCACTCAACTCATTGTATGAAAACCCCTGAATATCCCTCAAAACAAGTACCTCTCTGAACTCATAATCGAGGGAGTTTATGCATTTCTGCACAACCTCCTGAGTATCTCTTTTTTCAATTCTTTCAAGGACAGAGGGTTCGGTCGAGATGGGATCTTTCTTCATGTTCCTATTTTTTGACTCAACCATGTTGTCCAATGTGAGCTCTTCACGATACTCCTTAACATGTAACCGCTTCAGCCGGTTCTTTGAGAGATTGACGACGATTGTATAAAGCCACGTAGAAAACCGTGCCTCTTCCCTGAACTGCTTCAAGTTTTTAAATGCTGAAACAAAAGCATCCTGTACAATTTCGCATGAATCATCATAACTACCGACCATTCTATACGCGATATTAAGCATCTTTTTCTGGTACTTCTTAACAAGGAACTCGAAGGCATCAGTATTTCCTCTTTTACAGAGAGATATTATTACTGTATCTTCATCTGTTCCCCTCCGAACGTTTCCCTTCATCTATTTAGACAGTTCAGTAGTGCGATTTGTTCCTTTACAGAGCGTTTCATTATTAATCTCCATCAAGATGGTTCTTTGATCAAAGAGGTTATTTCTGTCTAAGACAGCTATCTCTATTGTAGTGTCTCTTAAACAGGTGGTGTTATTAAATGACCAATATTGGCGTCATTTTATCATTCCGGCTTGTCCGGAATCGCTCAGGGTTTCTCAGAAAGATTCCCGACTCCCGAATGCATTCGGGATTGCGGGAATGACACCCCATTTAAGCTGTTTATAACACCAGTCGTTTATGAGACACTGCACCAGAGTCCGACAAATTTTTGTGTTAACCCGAAAAATGCATTTATCAGGAGCATAGTTGACTGAAAAGTCTTTTATCCCGACATAAGTCGGGATTGAAATCAAAAGACTTAGAAAGCGACTGTGCTCCTGATTCAATAATCAATTGCATTTTTTGTGTTAAAGCATTTAACTTATTGAAAGCATAACACAAATATGACATCAGCACCTGTTATTGACTTGAGATATTTTTAGCCAGTCCGTATGGAAATAGAAATAGGGGACATTCTTTTCTAAATTAAACTACCGGGATTCAATAATTTGCATACCTTTTTATAATACTATATAATAATATTAAATCTTATTATTGTAAAAAAGGAGGGCAGGATGTCAGTAAAGACTTCCATAAATATACCCGAGGATATTTTTAATGAGGCTAAGAAACTTTCAGATAATTTCAGTTCTGTTGTGGCTGAGGCGCTCAGGGAGTATCTGCGGAAGAAAAAGGTAGAAAAGGCTGCTTCAAGTTTCGGCGCTTGGAGTAAAAGAGACAAAAGCAGCATTGAAATCGTTAAGGACATAAGAAAAGAGGAGAGAAGGCGGTATGCAGACCATTCTCGTTGATACAGATATTGCAATTGACTTTTTAAGAGGCTCTGAGTATGCCGGGGTTATTATGACGAATTTATGGAATTCAAATTCTGCATATCTCAGTATTCTCTCTGCATACGAGCTTTATGCAGGCATGAAGGAAGACGAACTTGGGGACACCCAAAATTTCATTAATGCCTGTAATATAGAGCCTGTTACCATAACCATCGCACATAAAGCAGGTGAATCATATAGACTGAACAGAAAAAAGGGAGTTACATTAACATCAATAGATTGCCTTGTGTATGCAACAGCCGCCGTCAGAGGGCATAAGATTGCCACAAGGAACAAAGATCATCATCCTGACAAAAAAATTTTATGGGCGTTTCAGTCCGGTGGTAGTGAGCAGCAGAGTGCCGGGATATGAAATCATGGAACGCACTTCGATACAACCCTGCAACCGGAAAGGCACATCCTCCTGTCTATATTTTGTCTATATTTTCCCAAAATATGGATTATCTCCTTTGTCGCTGGATTTGATTGCCTGAAAAATCAGGGGGATATTTTTGTCGATTTTTTTCTACAATGCTATAATACGCTCAAATTTCATATGCGCTTACATATCTTCCTAATAATTCGACACGGAGCGAATGGCCATGAGGACACTCAGAATCGCACTGGCACAAATTAATCCAACAGTTGGCGATCTGAAAGGGAATGTATCAAAGATCATTGACTATATCAGAAAATCACAAAAAGCTTCTGCACAAATCGTGGCATTCCCGGAACTTGCTATAACCGGCTATCCTCCTGAAGACTTGCTCCTGAAGAGTAAATTCATAGAAGACAACCTTGAAGCACTGAAAAAAATCCAGATGCATGTTGGGGACATCGCCGTTATTGTCGGTTATGTTGACAAGAAAGATGATATATACAATGCTGCTGCACTCGTCTATAAGAAACAATTGATCGACACGTACCACAAGATTTTTCTCCCTAACTATGGGGTTTTTGACGAATACCGCTATTTCAAGCCCGGCACGAGATCTCCTGTTTACCGCGTTGGGGACATGTGGATAGGGGTGAATATCTGTGAAGACATCTGGCATCCGGAAGGCCCTGTCGTATCCCAAACACAGGGGGGCGCTGAGGTTATTGTCAACATCAATGCGTCACCATATAGTATCGGAAAAAACAGGCTCAGAGAGCATATGCTCTCTGCAAGGTCCTCTGACAACGCTACATATATCGCTTATCTGAATACCATCGGTGGTCAGGATGAACTTGTTTTCGATGGTCACAGCCTTATAGTCAATCAGGAAGGTGTGGTTATTGCCAGGGGGAAACAATTTGAAGAGGATTTACTTATTGTTGATTTAGAACTCGACGGTATGAACTCGAAACGGCTCGAAGCATCCCCAAAGAGACGGGAAGCCTTGAAACACAAAAAAAACACAGCTGAAAAAATCGTCATACCCATAAAAAAGAGCTTTCGCAAGATTGATGCGAAATCACAGGTTCGCTTATTGCCACGTGACAATCAATGCATGCAACCCTTACAGGAAATATATACGGCTCTTGTACTCGGGACATCCGATTATGCGAGAAAGAACGGCTTTAAGGGAGTTGTTATAGGACTAAGCGGAGGTGCCGATTCATCCCTCGTTGCAACTATTGCAGTTGATGCACTCGGTGAAAATAATGTTGTAGGTCTCCTGATGCCATCACCCTACACTTCGCTGGAAAGCAAAGAAGACGTGCATGCATTAGCAAAGAATCTCGGTATAAAACTCATGGAGGTGCCGATTCACAACATATACAAGAGTTACCTTGATTCTTTCAAGAAACCCTTTAAAGGACTGCCGGCAGATGTGACAGAGGAAAACCTGCAGGCACGGATAAGGGGAAATATCCTTATGGCATTCTCAAATAAATTTGGATGGTTAGTTCTGACTACAGGGAATAAATCAGAGATGAGTGTCGGATATGCAACCCTTTACGGTGATATGGCAGGTGGCTTTGCGGTATTGAAGGATGTTCCTAAAACAATGGTTTACGATCTCATATCGTGGAAAAACAACAGTACCGGCAGACCGGTGATACCAGATCGTGTTATGAAGAAGGCACCGACAGCTGAACTGAGACCGGGTCAAAAAGATACAGACACCCTTCCACCGTATAATGTTCTCGATCCTATTTTAAGGGCGTATATTGAAGACGATAAGAGTTACAAAGAAATTGTGTCCCTGGGCGCCGGCGCTGCATGTGTTCGGGATGTCATCAATATGGTCGATAGGAGCGAATATAAGAGGCGCCAGGCACCTCCTGGAGTCAAAATAACACAGAGGGCATTTGGAAGGGACCGGCGTTTCCCGATAACGAACAGATACAGGGAGTATTGATCGCAATAATACAGAGCAGGGAATTCAGGGTGTAACCGAATTGTCATTATGCGAGGGGGTTCCATGTATTCTTCAGAAGAACGAGGAGAGAGACTACGTTCGGGCTCATTTGTCCTCAACGCAGCACTTCCCATCACATTGGGGGTCAACGGCAGACATCAAGAATTTGAAAGAAAAAAAAGGCGAGGTATTTTAATGTGTAAGAATATCTTTATATCATGTGCTCTCTTTTTCGTCTCTACATCGAGTTTTGCCGTTTCATCTGCATGTTCTTCAGAGCACACTGCTCTTACATTTAAAAAACAGCCTGAAATTCAACAGATAAAACCTCAAAAGCCTGTGAAGATCAAGCTGAAGCGCCTGGCAACGGGCACCTATACGTGGGACCTTACAGGAGATAATGTACAAGAAATTCTCAACATAGACAGAGAATTAAGGAAACAACTGCACGTAGAATGAAAGGCACTCTTTATATAGTTTCAACACCAATCGGGAATCTCGAGGATATCACGCTCCGTGCCTTGCATGTCCTTAAAACAGTTGACATCATTGCAGTTGAAGATACTCGCCATTCGTTGAAACTTCTCAATCATTATGGCATATCAAAACCATTAATCAGCTATTGGAGAGAAAAAGAGAAAACCCGATCGGATAAGATAATCGCAAGACTCCTCTCCGGACAATCAGTCGCCCTCATTTCAGATGCCGGTACACCCGGCATATCTGATCCCGGGACAGTTCTTATAAGACGGGCGCTTGATGAGATGATTCATATTACCTCTATTCCCGGCCCTACTGCATTTATTGCAGCGCTATCTATTTCAGGTATTGCAACAGATGAATTCACGTTTGTCGGCTTTCTCCCCCCAAAGAAAATACAACGCCGGAACGCCCTGAAAACATTAAGCTTCGAAACAAGAACCCTTGTTTTTTATGAAGCGCCTCACAGAATTTTGCAAACGCTTACAGATATGAAAGACATTCTTCCTGGAAGGCATGTTGTCGTGGCAAAAGAAATTACAAAAATCCACGAAGAGGTATTTCGTGGCACGATACCAGATATACTCAGTATCCTCAAAACAACCAAAATAGCAGGTGAGTTCATAATTATTTTGGAAAAACGACGAGAAAAAAAGAGACAAATTGACAAGGATGTGCTCATGGAAGTCGTTGTTTTAATGAAAAAAGGCCTCGGGAGAAAAGAGGCGGTTAAAAAAATCTCCCGGGCATACGGAATCAGCACAAAAGAACTCTATGACATGAGCCTCAGCAAAACCTCTTGACTTTTTCGGTACTTAACAATAAAATTTTCACAGATATCTTCGAAGAAATCCGTGAAAGGTACATGATGCCCCACAAACTGATCCTTGCAGATGATAGTATCACGATACAGAAAGTTGTTGAACTTATCCTTGCTGAAGAGGATTTCGAAATTAAATCAACAAATAATGGTGCAGAAGCACTAGCTGCTATCCCGTCTTTTCAGCCCGACATTGTTCTCGCTGACATAGAAATGCCCAGGATAAACGGATACCAGCTCTGCGAAAAAATAAAACAGGACCCGTCGTTAAAGGGAATCGCTGTCATTTTACTTGCAGGTGCCTTTGAGCCAATAGACGAAGAACTCGCAAAACAAGTCAAGGCAGATGATTACATTATAAAACCCTTTGAATCACAGGAACTCTTAAGCAAGATCAATGCTGCAATCACCGTTTCTTCGGTATCTGAAAGAAAAGAACCCGAAGAGGCATTAGAGGCTCTTGCCTTCGGACCGGATGAGGTTTCTGCTGAGGAGGACCTCTGGGCAATGGAGGAACTCCCTGAGACTGCCGAGGTTACCGCTATGCCTGAAGGGGAAGTGACCGCCTTAGCTGAAGAAGAAATGACGGCTGGGACAGAAGAAATCGCAGAACTTGCCGAAACGTTAGAAGCCGAGGCTGAAATTCCTGTGCACGAGGAAAAATTTCCGACCGCACAAGAAGAGGCTGGGCCTGCTCCAGCTCAGGTTCCTGCTCCGGATGTGCAAGCACTTTCAAACGAAGAAATGAAAAGAATCTTCGAGCAGACAGTTAACAACAAGATGACCGCATTTTTATCCTCTGTTGATATAAAAGAAACAATCCTTTCATCATTGATCCCCGTGCTCAATGAGTCTATTGAGAAGGTTATATGGGAAGTTGCTCCTGATATTACGGAAAAGATGGTGAAAGAGATGCTTAAAAGTTCCCTCGAATCTCTGACGAAAGAGGTTGAAAAAGTAATTTGGGAAACAGTACCTGATCTTGCCGAGACGATGATTTCTAAAGAGATAGAGAGGATTAAGTCGGAATTTTAGATAAGAGATTTCATCCACACGGTATCGAGGAAAAATGGTATACGTACTGGGTATCTCAAGGTTATTTCAGCCCTGACCCGGACAAGAAGGGGCCTGTTTTTTCTCTCGTCATCCCCCCCCCAAATGTTACCGGCTCCCTCCACATGGGCCATGCATTAAACACTGTCCTACAGGATATCGTTTGCCGTTGGAAGCGCATGTCAGGATTTAACGTTTTATGGCTCCCCGGCACTGATCACGCAGGGATAGCAACGCAGAACGTTGTCGAAAAACAACTTGCCTCCATGGGCCTTGACAGGCACACCATCGGCCGCAATGCCTTTACAGAGCACGTATGGAAATGGAAAACAACCTATGGGGGAAAAATCATTCACCAGCTGAAGAGGCTCGGCGCTTCCTGCGACTGGTCACGGGAACGGTTTACACTCGATGAGGGGCTTTCGAAGGCGGTCAGGGAAGTTTTTGTCAGGCTTTATGAGGAGGGCCTTATTTACAGGGACAACCGCCTTATCAACTGGTGTCCACGCTGTCATACTGCCCTGTCTGATCTTGAGGTAGAGTACGAAGAAATAGAAGGAACATTGACGTACATTATGTATCCCCTCACTGATGATACGGAACAATATATAACAGTCGCTACTACAAGGCCGGAGACGATGCTCGGTGATACGGCCGTAGCGGTTCATCCCAAAGATCAGCGCTATAAGGGATTATTAGGAAAATCTGTCGATCTTCCCCTTACCGCAAGAAAAATTCCCATCGTGGCTGATCGTGCTGTTGATCCTTCCTTTGGAACAGGAGCAGTAAAAATAACCCCCGCACATGATTTTAACGACGAAGCGACAGCAAAAAACCAGAGCCCTCCCCTCGAATTCATTTCCGTCATTGGACCGGACGGACGTATGACGCCGGAGGCCGGAGACAAATATAAAGGGCTCGATCGTTACGAGTGCAGGAAACACGTCCTGAAGGATTTAAAAAAACGCAAACTGATAGACAGAGAAATCGCCTACAAGCACGCTGTAGGCCATTGTTACAGATGCAAGACAACGACTGAACCTCTCTTAACAGCACAGTGGTATGTCAAGGTACAACCCATGGCTCAGGATGCTATGAGTGTTGTCAAAAAAGGAAAGATTAAGATTATCCCGAAATCGTGGGAGAATACATATTTTGCCTGGATGGAAAATATCAAGGACTGGTGTATATCACGCCAGATCTGGTGGGGACACCGCATTCCTGTCTGGTATTGCCAGGAGATGAAGAACGAACAATGCGAAATGCTCCGTGGCATCGTTGTATCTCGCGAAACTCCGGGGTCATGTCCGCACTGTGGTTCCCATCAGCTCACACAGGATGAAGACGTGCTCGATACATGGTTTTCTTCTGCACTCTGGCCTTTCTCCACGCTCGGCTGGCCTGAGCAGACAGAAGATCTGAAAACGTTTTACCCGACAAGTGTGCTCATAACGGGGTTTGATATTATCTTTTTCTGGGTAGCCAGGATGATCATGATGGGCCTGAAATTTATGCATGACGTACCGTTCCACGATGTCTATATCCATGCTCTCGTCAGAGATATCAAGGGCCGGAAGATGTCCAAATCAAAAGGAAATGTCGTTGACCCACTCGTCATGATTGACCGTTACGGTACCGATGCTTTCAGATTTACCCTCGCTGCCTTTGCTGCACAGGGCCGTGATATTAAGTTTTCAGAAGACAGGGTTGAGGGTTACAGACATTTTGTCAACAAGCTATGGAATGCAGCCCGGTTTATTATGATGAATACAGAATCATTCAATAATTCTTATACTCCAGCCTTTTCTCAGAAACCTGCTATCCTTGATACGGCGAGCAGATGGATAGTCAGCAGAATTGCATCCGTTACTGAAGACATAAACAGTGCTCTCGAGGACTACCGCTTCAACGATGCTGCAAACTTCATATACCAGTTTATATGGCACGAGTTCTGTGACTGGTATCTTGAGATGGCAAAATCTGAGATGAAATCTCCAAAGGCAACACCCGGCGTCCGCTGGTGTCTCGTTCATACACTTGATATTTCCCTGCGACTTTTACATCCTCTGATGCCCTTTGTCACAGAAGAGATCTGGCAGACTATGAAATTCCTGGACCATAAACCTGAGATCCTGTCCCGGCAATCAGACATGCGAGAGAGTATAATGGTATCCCCGTACCCGCATGATCTCCAAAAGGATTCTGCAGCTGAAGAAGAAATGTCTCCCATTATCGAGGCTATCTCCGGCATACGAACAATCAGGGGAGAACTTAATATCTCTCCATCCAAAGTATTGCATGTTTCTATAAAAACATCTTCCCAAAGAGTTGAAAAGACTCTCAAGGACAATCTCCATTATATAAAAGATCTCGCAAGACTCGACACCATAAGGATAGGCATGCTCATCGACAAACCGGAATGCTCAGCAACCGCTGTCAAACGGAGCATGGAGATCTACATTCCCCTGAAAGGCATCTTGAATATTCATGCGGAACTCGATAGACTTAATAAGGATATCGGAAAGGTAGATGAATCTGTTTTATTTCTCAATAAAAAACTTCTGAACGAGGATTTCCTGCAGCGTGCTCCGGCAGAGATTGTTGAGAAGGAAAAGGCAAGATACGAAAAATTTATGAGCATGAAAGAAAAAATACTCGAGAGCATCAAAATACTGAAAGATGCGGAGGAAGGTAATGGTATACAAAAACAAAAAAGACCTTGAAGAAAGTCATTTCGAATTTATTGAAGGTGAATTTATCAATATTAAACAGAGTACCATTCGAGCTGTTGAGGGAGGCCATATAGAACTACAGCAAGTAGGGGCACTCAGCATAGACGGAGAAAAGATAGAAATTACCCAGGGTGCCTCATGTATCCTGAGAGGCTCGAATATTAATCTCCAACAGAGTATCAGTGCCATTACTGCCGCTGATAATGTCACGGTCAATTTTTCTTTTTCTCCAATGGTACTTTCAAGAGAACAAATAGTGACGAGCAGATCAGCTGTTGGTTTCATGGCTTCAAAGAATATCGTATCAGAGAATTCTTCCGCGTTTTTTGTTATTGCAAACAGTATCGAGGGCTCGATGACAACACTCCTTGACTGGCGATCTGCCCTTGCCTTCGGTGCTGTTTTTGGCGGCATATGGGGTTTCATTTCGTTATTATTCAGAAGGAAGTGAGATGGAGATACCTTCGCAGGCAGCTGATTTGATACATCATGCACTTGACGAAGACATCGGACATTCTGACATTACGACATCAACACTTGTAGCGGAAGATGCAGAATCACGTGCGCTCTTCATTGCAAAGGAAAGTTTTGTTCTTGCCGGTATCCCTTTCATTAAAGAAGTTTTTCGGGTACTCGATCACGCAATCACTTTCCAGACCTTTATCAATGAAGGAGCACGGGTTAAGAAAGGGAATGTCATCGCAGAGGTTTTCGGAAAAACACGGGCTATTCTTCAGGCCGAGCGGGTGAGCCTCAATATACTCCAGAGACTCTCCGGGATTGCCACCCTTACAAATGCCTATGTTGAAAAGGTGAAGGGACTGGAAACTAAAATATTCGATACGAGGAAAACAACTCCCTGTTACAGATTCATGGAAAAATATGCAGTGAGGAAGGGAGGCGGATACAATCACCGTTTCGGCCTTTTTGATGGTATCATCATAAAGGATAATCATATAGAGGCTGTTGGCAGTATCAAAAAAGCTATTGAATTGATCAAAAAAAGACATTATTTGCATAAAATCGAGGTCGAAGTTGAAAATCTTCATGACCTCAAAGAGGCACTGGCAGCAGGCGCTGATATTGTCATGTTAGACAACATGCCGCTGAAGGACATGAAAGAGGCCGTCAGGACCGTCAGGGGAAGAATAAAGATTGAGGCATCAGGGAATATCAGACTCGAAAATGTACGGAAAATTGCCGAAACAGGTGTTGATTTCATCTCTGTCGGCGCCCTCACACATTCTGCGGTGGCAGCCGATATCAGTTTGAAGATAGTAAAATAAATTCTCAATTATAGCAGGTTTAAAAATGTAAGGATAAGACAAAGAACCTGATCTTATTTTTCCTTGAGACACTGATGAACAAAGCTTTTTAATCCTTCGAGATAACGATCGCCTGATAGAAGAAACCCCTCGTTATGCCCTCCTTTTATTTGCAGGAATTCTTTAGGCTGTAGTGCTTTTTCATAGATTGATTTGCCGTGCTCAAAAGGGACGATCTCGTCATCAGGGCTATGAATAATGAGTTTGGGACATGTAACCGATTGTATTTTGTCTCTTGTTGCATAATCATATTTTGATAAGAGCCTCACGGGAATCCACGGATAATATTTCCTTCCCATGTCAGGAACTGATAGAAAGCTCGACTCCAGAATAAGTCCTGCAGGACGCTGCTTGAGGGCACTATCAGCAGCAATTGCAGCTCCAAGAGAACGCCCGAATACAATAATCCTGTCAGGGGACTTCTGTTTTACCTCTAAGAGGTAATTCCACGCTGCCTCTGCATCAAGGTATGTTCCCTTTTCAGATGGTTTTCCTTCGCTGTTTCCATAACCTCTGTAATCGAAAATCAGAACACTGAGACCCAGGTTGTGAAAAATACTTATGGATTCCATTCTGTGTGATATATTTCCAGCATTTCCGTGACAGAACAAAAGAGCCCCCTTTTCATGTGCTGCCGGAATATACCAGCCTGCAATAGTAACGTTATCTTTCGTATGAAGAGAGACTTCTTCATATGTGAGCCCGATGTCTGTCGGAGTTATCAAAATCTCACGTTCCGGGAAATAAATCATCCGGTCCTGCATAAAATATATGGTAATGAGAAATGCAAGATAGAATACGAGTAAAACGAGTACTGCATTCATTATCTTTTTTATCTTCACTTTAACCCGAAAAATGCGTTTACCGGAGGCATGGTTGGCTGAAAAGCATTTTGTCCCGACATAAGTCGGGATTGAAATCAAAAGACTTTGAAGGCGACTGTGCCTCCGGTTCAACAATCAATTGCATTTTTCGTGTTAAATAGATAGTGTCTGTGTATAAACTGAAATATTCGTAAAAAAGTGTTATTAATGCGAATGCAGGAATCCAGTACTTTCAAAATGATTATAGGATCAGAACAATGTCTCTTGCCCCTTAAATTCTTTCCTTTCCACCTGGTCAAAGATTCTTATTTTTCCGTATTCACCGTCATATCCTGGGGCTATACGAACGTTTCCTGAACGCATCCTCGAGAGAGCCTGCCGAATGAGAAACGTTCCCGCCCTCTCGATTTCATCCAGGGATGAGTCCATGAGAATTGTAAATTCATTTCCGAGTTTGTGGATAAGCTGGAAATACATTCGTTCAACTGCCCTACTCTTCACCCCGACTCTTATGGACTCTGATATGATCTCTTGCAGAGGAATCAAGGAACGAAAAGACGGGGCATGAGATGGCCTGAAGCCATACTCCCTGTCAGCAAGCCTTTCGACTCTGTGCATAACACCAACCGTTATCTTCCCGCCACAGGCAGGACATCGATAATCATGCTTTATCGTATCCTCTGGGGAAAGGCTTATTCCGCAAGCCCTGTGCCCGTCATAATGATACTTCCCCTCCTCAGGAAAAAATTCGATTGTTCCTTGAAAACCCTTCCTCGTTTTGATTGCATCTGTCAGAGCCTTATACGATAACTCGCAATCGAATATACTTGCTTCGCGCCCGAGTTTTTCTGGTGAGTGAGCATCTGAATTGGAAATAAGCGTTATTGCATCCAGTGAAGAAAGCCTCCAATTCATAAGGGGGTCAGAAGACAGGCCTGTTTCAATAGCGTGTATATGGGGAGTTAATTCTTCAAAACATTCGTCGAGGGAATCAAAGCCTGAACATGCCCCGAAAACCGAGAAATGAGGTGTCCAGGCGTGTGCTGGTATAAGCATTGCCGCATCGGACATATCAAGCACTATCTTTAATAATTCCTTTGCATCAAGTCCAAGTATTGGCCTTCCGTCAGAAGAGATATTTCCGATTTTCGACAGGACAGCATGTAATTTTGCGACTGTTGCAAAATCGGGAACAAATATAAGGTTATGGATTTTTCTCAATCGTCCATTCTTTTTATAGATGCAGCTTATCTCGGCGGTCAGCATGAAATAAACATCTGAACTGCACAATTTCGGTATATCATTGCATGTATATTTTTCTTTTAATCTAAACAAGTTATTATTATCTTCTTCAAGTTTTTCTTTCATTTCATGGAACCATCCGGGATGGGTAAAATCACCTGTTCCGATAACAGTGATTCCTTTTATACATGCCCATCTATGAATATTTTCGAAAGACATGTTCCTGCTTGTCGCACGTGAGTGTTTTGAGTGTATATGCAGGTCAGCTATAAACCGCATTTGTTATGATTGTCTAAGCTGTTGTCTTATTTTTTCTTTTATGCCACCAGATATAAACAAGGACAAGCAATGCGCACCCTATAATGATAAAAATACTCCATTGCCTGGTTATCTGGGCAACCTTTTCTTCATTATTACCGACAAAATATCCGATATATGCAAGCACCAAAACCCATATAAAAGCACCGGCTGATGTATAGAAACAGAATTTCCCCAGATTCATCCTGCACAGTCCAGCAGGAAAAGATATGTAATGTCTTATTCCCAGGATCAGTCTCCCGATGAACGTACTGATATTCCCGTGTTTGAGGAAAAATTTCTCTCCCTGGAAAAAGTGTTTTTGCGATACACCAAAATATTTTCCATACTTCAGGATAAACGGCCTTCCCAGATAGACGGCAATGGCATAGTTAAAAAGCGCACCGAGCAGGCTGCCGACCGTACCTGAAATAATCACCCCTGGCCAGCTCATTTTATTCTGTGAAATAAGATAACCGGCAGGCGGTATTATAATCTCCGAAGGCAGTGGAATAAACGTGCTCTCCACAAACATAAGGAGTGTGATACCCGGATACCCTATGGCACCAATCGTATCAACAAGCCATTTTAAAAAGTCATGCATGACGTAATTCAGGTTATGTGGTCGGGGCGAGCAGATTTGAACTGCCGACCACTCACACCCCAAGCGAGTGCGCTACCAGGCTGCGCTACGCCCCGATTTTCAATGATTTTTAGCGAAGTTGGCTCAGTATCTCCCTGAGCCTTTTTTTGACGCGCTCGAGTACCTGCCCAGGTTGACGGACTTCTGCTTTCCGTAACTTTTTTTCAGTTTTTGTTTTGTTTTCTACAGAAGCGAGCCCGAGTCTCTTGCGCACACCTTCTATGGTGTACCTTTCTTGATATAAAAGCCTCTTTATATCGAGAAGAACCTCCACATCCCTTTTTATGTATACCCGCTGTCCTGATTTGTTCTTTCTTGGCTTCAGGAAGGCAAATTCTGTCTCCCAATACCTGAGCACATAAGGCTCAACGCCTACAATTTTACTCACCTCTCCAATTTTATAGAAAAGCTTGTCGGGATAAGGAGTATAAGGTTTCGCCCGCTCGGGAGCCGATTTATACATCTTGTTTCTCTAAGACATCTTTTAACTGATTGCTTGCTCTGAAGGTTATTACCTTTCTAGGACTTATTTCGAGCTCTTCTCCTGTCTTTGGGTTTCTTCCCCTGCGGGCAACTTTGTTTCTCACATTGAATGTACCGAAGCCGGATATCTTGACTGATTCACCCTCAACAAATGTTTGTTTCATTGTGTCGAACAATATCTCGATGATCTCCTGTGCTTCTTTCTTTGAAAGTCCTATCTTCTCAAAAATCTTGTCTACTAAATCTGCTTTTGTCATACCAGCTCCATATAATTTTTTTTAATTATATTAAGGACATATCCACTTGTCAAGAAGAAATTAGTTGAATTCAGTGTTTAAAGAACAAAAAGATGAATAATATATGATGATTTTCACTCAGATTTTTTATCCCCTATATACCCCTCGATAAGAATGTCTTTCCCGATTCTCCTTATTTTTAAATCACTTATTTTGTAAGCATCTTCCAGTCTTCGATACGTTTCACCTCCTATCGCTGTAAAAGACTTCTCCCCTCCCATAATCTTTGGTGCTATAAAAAACATGACCTTGTCAACAATGCCCTCGCCCAGTGCATATGCATTCAATGAAGACCCCCCTTCTATTAATACCGAGGTGATTCCTCGCATCGCGAGTTTTTTAATGAGCAAAGAGAGATTTGCCTTTTCACCCTTGTATTCTATTAACTGTATGCCTTTATCATGCAGCTTCTTCTTTTTTTCAACAGCTGTACTAGACATATGTGCTTTTCTTGTTACGATTACTGTTTCCGGAGGGATTTCAAGGATATGAGCACTTATTGGTATTTCAAGATAGGGGTCAATCACTATTCTCAATGGGCTTTTTCCTGCCCTGATTCTTGCCGTCATGTGAGGGTTATCAGCCTTTACCGTACCGATCGCAGTTAAAATTGCATCAACAGAACTCCTTGTAAAATGAACCATCTTTCTCGCCTGTTCCCCTGTAATCCATTTTGATTGACCGTCAGGCGTTGCAATTTTTCCATCAAGCGTCATCGCTATTTTAAGTATGACAAAAGGCCTTCCAGAGGTTATGTATCTTATATAAAATTCATTCAATCTCCTTGACTCTTTCTCAAGAACGCCGATCTTTACCTGTATTCCCGCTCTCTCAAGTTCCAGGACCCCCTTTCCTGAAACATTCGGATTCGGATCAATCATACCTATAACCACTTTTTTAATCCCCGCTTTGATAATCGCCTTTGTGCACGGAGGTGTTCTCTTATCAGTATGACAACAAGGTTCAAGATTGACGTAGAGAGTAGATCCCTGAGCGTTTTTTCCAGCCTCTTCAATAACGAGGGCTTCCGCATGGGGACTGCCCGGTTTTCTGTGATAATCCTCAGAGACAATCTTTCCGCTCTTGACAATGACCGCTCCCACCATTGGGTTCGGACTCGTCATTCCCCGTGCCTTTGATGCGAGACGGAGGGTCCGTTTTATATAAAATTCATCATCCATGCGCCCGAAAGAAACACTTCCATTATATCGTTAAATCACCTATATTTTAAATATAAAATTGCTTGGTTACACCGTCAATATTGTGATATAATGTTTTATACTTCAAAAGGAGGGATAATGAATACTATCTGGGTTGGAATTATTGTATCAGCTGTTGTCGTATTAACCGGCGTACTCGTTTTGCTCATTATCGAATTGAGAAAAACAGTTCGTTCACTAAGAGATACGATAGAGAACTCACTCAACCCGACGTTAGGAGAAGTGCAGGAAACACTGAAAAGTATCAGAAACATAACTGACAATGTAACTGATATAACCTCGGACGTGAAGACATTATCTGGAAATGTCAGGGATGCAGGTCAAAACATAAAGCACGTTGGCAGTTTGATTGAAAATATAACATCTGCAACCGCTGTAACGGCTTCGGGATTAAAGGCCGGGATAAGTGCAGCGATGGGAGTTATATTGAAAAATCTTTTTTCAAGGAAAGGAGGCTGACAAAATGAGAGAGGAAAATGGGTTTAATACCGGAAGTATACTTATGTCTTTTCTCCTCGGAGGTCTTGTTGGTGCAGGTCTTGCACTTCTTTTTGCTCCTAAATCCGGAAGCGATACACGGCAAATGATAAAAGATTTTGCAGGCGATGTAAAAGAGAAGACGCAGCATTATGTTGAAGACGTGAAAACAAAGGTATCATCCGGTGTCGATAAGGGCAAAGGACTCTATGAGGAAAAAAAGTCCATGATATCATCAGCGTTCGAGGCAGGGAAAGATGCCTACTCGAAAGAAAAGGAGAAGATGTCCAAGGAAACCCCGGAAGAGAATGCATGAAGTCTCTATTGCCCTGAGCCTGCTTGATATCGCTGAACAGCATTGTAGGAGGGAAGGTTATCGGGGTATAGAATCTATTGCTGTCAAGATAGGGAAGGCCTCAGGTATTATGCCTGAGGCGCTCCGGTTTGCATTTGACGCAGTAAAACAAGGCACCTTAGCAGAAAATGCTCACCTTACCATAGAAGAAATTCCTGTCAGCGGTTACTGTAACCGCTGCATGCAGTCTTTCTCTGTAGATGAATTATTCGTTTTATGCTGCCCGATTTGCGGTGATACGTCGTTCCGTCTCGATTCAGGACGGGAACTTGATATTGTTGCATTGGATGTTTTTTAACCCGAAAAATGCAACTGCTTGTTGAACACGAGGCAACGGTGCCTTCAAAGTCTTTTGATTTCAACATGATTTTATCATATGTCCCAGCTTACTTCCCCGAGGCAACGAATTATCTGAAAGGAGGTCTCAACGATTGAAGATAAAGATGGTATCGAGAATCCTGGAGGCAAATGACAGGATCGCACTTGAAAACAGGAAAAAATTCAATGAAGCCGATGTCTTTGTCATAAACCTGATGAGCGCACCCGGCGCTGGAAAAACATCACTCATAGAACAAACAATTAAGACTCTTCGCAACAATCTCAGGATAGGCATAATTGAAGGAGATATTGCCGGGACTGACGACGCTCAAAGGATAGAAGGGCTTGGCATCCCTGTAATCCAAATAAATACCGGGAGCGCTTGCCATCTCGATGCTAACATGATTAATGACATTATCGATGATTTCCCCATAAAAGACCTTGACCTGCTTATTGTCGAGAATGTCGGTAACCTCGTTTGTCCTGCTGAGTTCAAGATAGGTGAAGATATGAAGTGTATGATTCTGAGCGTAGCAGAAGGTGATGATAAGCCTCTCAAGTATCCCCTGATGTTTCGGGAATCCTCTGCACTCATCCTCAATAAGATCGACCTCCTGCCCCATATCGAAACGGATATTGAGAAAATTAAAAGGGATTCTTTATCTCTCAATCCTTCCTTGCAAATATTCGGGGTCTCTTGCAAGACAGGGAAGGGATTGGCTCAGTGGACGGAATGGCTTCAAGCAGCGGTGAAGAAATAAGACGCCTCATTTCCAGAGTTGAAGATTCCCCGCTGCAAGACCGCAGTCCCGAATTTTTTCGGGATTAATAGTTTGTTCAGATAAAGTTTAGTAGAACATGGAACAAACACGACAAAGGATACTGGTTAAAGGAATTGTCCAGGGAGTCGGTTTCAGACCTTTTGTCTACAGCCTCGCCTGGTCGCTCAATCTCAAGGGCTTTGTGATGAACTCATCTGAAGGAGTCATTATCGAAATTGAAGGTGAAAAAAGTTCCCTTTTTGCTGAAAGGCTCAAAACAGATGCTCCGCCGCTTTCACAGATTATGGATATCGAAATGATTTCCTTACCTCCTTACGGCTATGAAGGCTTCCAGATACTGGAAAGCACGGATGAAGGATGTTTTACTCTCATCTCAGCAGATGTATCAATATGCGATGATTGTTTCAGGGAGCTGTTAGATAAAAACGACAGGCGCTACCTGTATCCTTTTATTAATTGTACAAATTGCGGCCCACGGTATACGATAACAAAATCTCTTCCCTATGATAGACCACACACGACCATGTCTGTTTTTAAGATGTGCGCTGATTGCGAACGTGAATACCATGATCCAGAAAATCGGAGATTCCACGCTCAGCCCAATGCATGTCCTGTCTGCGGTCCGCAGGTCGAGCTCATCATGAAGCAAGGAAAGATTTTCTCTCAACAAACAAACACAAAAACCCCTGATCAAAGGACATCTGCCGATAATACCCCGTGTACTCCTATGGAAAGAACAATAAATCTCCTCAAAGAAGGCAAAATTGTAGCCATAAAAGGTATCGGCGGATTTCACATCGCCTGTGATGCTTCCAATGAGCAAGCAGTAGAGCGTCTGAGATTGAAAAAGCGAAAGAGCAATAAACCTTTTGCACTTATGGCGCCTGATATAGGGACCGTAAGAAAGTTCTGCGAGGTATCGCAAGAAGAAGAGCTGCTCCTCACATCAACGAAAAGGCCGATTGTCTTACTCAATAAACGAGGGAACAGTTTGCCTGAAGCAGTATCACCCCACAATCCTTATTTCGGCGTTATGCTTCCTTATACCCCCCTGCACTATCTGCTGTTCTACTACCCGTCGGCCAATAACTACTCACACTCTCGACAATATAATGAATACAGCACTCACAACTCCCGTCGTCACGAATTCATACAGCAGGCGCCTCATTTTGATGCCCTCGTCATGACAAGCGGTAATAATGCAGAAGAACCCATTGTCATTGATAATGAAGAAGCTCTTGTAAAACTTTCTGGTACTGCAGATGCGTTTCTTGTTCACAACAGGGATATTTTTATGAGAGTCGATGACTCAGTTCTCAGGCTCTTATGCGTCAATACAGATAATACACATGGCATTGAACCATTGCCGCATCTCTCCTGCGCTCAACGGTATCATGAAACAAATACATTGTGCCATCTTTCTTTCATCCGCCGTTCACGGGGTTATGTACCTGATCCCGTCCCCCTTCACGATGACGGTCCAGACGTTCTCGGGTGTGGGGCAGATATTAAAAATACCTTTACCCTTACGAAGGCCCGGTTTGCCATTCCGAGCCAACACATCGGTGATATGGAAAATTACGAGACAATGACTTTTTTCGAAGAAAGCCTCAGGAATCTCAAAGAGGTCTATCGTGTAGAGCCTATCGCCCTGGCATATGACCTTCATCCCCATTATCTCTCAACACAATGGGCGCTGAGACAAGAGGGCATCAGGAAGATGGCGATACAACATCACCATGCCCACATCGCATCTGTCATGGCTGAAAAAGGCATGAAAGGCAAGGTTATTGGCGTTTCCTTTGACGGAAGCGGTTACGGCCCTGACAGAACACTCTGGGGGGGCGAGTTTCTCATTACAGACATCATTGGGTTTAAAAGGGCAGGTCATTTCAAATACATCCCCCTCCCCGGCGGTGAGATGTCCATTAAAGAACCGTGGAGGATTACCGTTAGTTATATGAACCAGATTGCCGGAGCCGATACCAAAGCCCATCTCAGATCTATTGGCTTTATCGATAAATACGGGGAAAAGAAGATTGAAGACATCCTGAAAATCATTGACATAAGAGCCTATTCTCCCCTCTCATCGGGTGCAGGGAGATTATTCGATGCAGTTGCCGCACTTATCGGGATATGCGACAAGAACACCTTTGAAGGAGAGGCAGCTCTTGCATTGGAATCTCTGACGTTACCTGGGGTAAAAGATGATTATCCCCTTGATATAAAATTCAGGGATGTCATGCAAATCGATTTTTCCCAAACCATTTTTTACATTATGAAGGATTTACTAAAAGGCGAGCGCACAGGTATAATTTCCTCTAAATTCCATAATACGGTCATCAGTGCTATAGTGCGAGTGGTACAGAAACTCTCTTCAGTGAACATGATACAAGATGTGGTCCTCTGCGGCGGAGTATTCCAAAATATGTATATTCTCGAAAGGGCACTCGTCCAACTGCAATCGATCGGGATGAACGTTCATATACACGACAAGGTGCCGAGCAACGATGCCGGCATATCACTCGGTCAGGCTTATATAATAAGAGAAATGCTGAAAAGAGAACCATACATTGCAGGCAAAAAAAACAGCTCTTAGCATAAAAAACCTTTTCGAGACCATCGGGAGACCAGTCAATCTCATGGAGGTATGCGGAACCCACACCGTAGCAATATTCAGACATGGAATCAGGGATATCATTCCCGATGGAATCAACCTTTTGAGCGGTCCCGGTTGTCCTGTCTGTGTCACTCCTCTCAAAGACGTTGACACAGCTATTGCAATTTCTCAACTGGACGGCGTTATTCTGGCAACGTTTGGAGACATGATGAGAGTCCCCGGCAGTAAACAGTCCCTTTATCATGCGCAGGCAGAGGGTGCACATATACAAGTGGTATATTCACCAATGGATGCGCTCAAGACAGCCCTTGAACATGCCGATAAAACCGTTGTTTTTTTTGCTACAGGATTCGAAACAACCTCACCATCCATCGCGGCAACGGTTTCTGAGGCAGAACGTTTACGTATAAAAAACTTCCTGATATATTCTGCACACAAGTTAATTCCGCCCGCATTAAAGGCACTCGTTTCCTCTCATGATGTACAGGTCAACGGGTTTATTCTCCCTGGACACGTGAGCACTATCATAGGGAGCACACCCTACAGGTTCATTGCTTCGGATTATCGAATACCTTCGGTAATTACCGGCTTTGAAGCGTTAGACATACTACAAGGAATAATGATGCTCCTTAACCAGATTGCATCCATGGTGGCAGAAGTAGAAATTCAATATAAGCGGGCTGTCAGAGAGGAAGGGAATCAAAAGGCACTTTCTCTCTTGTACGGATATTTTGAACCATGCGATTCACATTGGCGAGGACTCGGCGTGATTCCGCAAAGCGGACTTCGCTTAAAACAGCATGTAAGACATCGGGATGCTACGATACTATACGATTTGGATATCCCTGATGCAACGGAACCGAAATCGTGTCTGTGCAGCCAGGTTTTGCGGGGAATCAAACGACCGACTGATTGCCTTCTTTTCGGGAAAACATGTACGCCCGAACATGCTGTCGGCGCATGTATGGTGAGCACGGAGGGAAGCTGTGCAGCATATTACAAATATTCTCTACGAGTAAATCATGGATAGGATTCTCCTTGGCCACGGGAGTGGCGGAACGATGATGTATCAGTTAATCAGAGAGTACTTTGTTCCTTCATTCGGCCTCACATCATTAAATGACTCCGCAGTGCTGGAAGGGATAAGCGGCTGCAGGATAGCCTTCACAACGGATTCTTATGTGGTCTCTCCCATTTTTTTCCCGGGTGGTACTATCGGAGACCTTGCGGTATACGGTACAGTCAACGATCTGTCGATGGTCGGAGCACAACCGCTCTGCTTAACAGCGGGTCTCATTCTTGAAGAAGGGTTCCCGATCGAAGATCTGAAAAAGATCCTTCTTGCTATGTCGACTGCTGCTGCGAACTCTGGAATAAAAATAGTTGCTGGCGATACAAAAGTAGTGAATAAGGGTAAGGCTGACGGCATTTTCATTAATACGTCAGGCATCGGGATCATTGAACACGGGATAGATCTCTCACCGGCCAATATTGCTCCAGGTGACAAAATTATCCTCAGCGGTCCCCTCGGGAACCATGGCATATCAGTAATTGCAGAGAGAAACGGTATCACCTTTAACCCTCCCGTCCTGAGCGATACAGCCCCGCTCAACAGTCTTGTAAGCAGGATGCTCGCCACAACGAAAGAGATACGTATCATGAGAGACCCTACGAGGGGTGGCCTTGCTTCTGTGCTGAAAGAAATTGCAATGGATGCAGGACGCTGTCTGGTTATCGAGGAAGAAGTGCTCCCCGTACTTCCCGGTGTCCGTGGTGCATGTGAACTCCTTGGGTTAGACCCACTTTACATAGCCAACGAAGGGATACTTGTTACAATTGTAAACCCTGATATGGCAGAATCACTTACAACTGCCATGAGAAATCACCCCCTCGGTAAGAATTCCCTTGTCATAGGTACCGTGCAAGAAGCACCTCCTGGAACTGTTTTATTGGATACCTCTATAGGTGGCACACGAATAGTAGAGATGCTTTCAGGAGATCAGTTGCCAAGGATTTGCTGAGATAGTGAAATAACAGTACAAAACCTATATACTTAGTTAGGGATAAGATAATTCTATGGAACACATGCAAAAAATCGTCCTCAGATTCAATACCGGCAAAATTCTTAAAGGTTATATGGGGGACTTCACCGCGTATACTGACATTGTCGCAGTTCAGGATGCAGCAACGGATGAAGAGCACAAGATACCCATTATCGAACTGAAGGCGATTTTTTTTGTCAAGACTTTTGAAGGTGACAGATCGCGCAGAGACAAAAAGATGTATGGTATCAGTCAAACTGTCGGTCGCAAGGTCTATGTCCGTTTTAACGACGGAGAGTCAATGATGGGATTTCTTGAAGGCGATATCCCCTGGGAAAAGGGTTTCTATCTGTCTAAACCTGCAAGTTTACTCAAAGGATTTTTTCTTATTCCTGTCGATATTGATAGTAATAATAAAAAGGTCTTTGTGGTCAATTCTTCAATAAAAGATATAACCCTGTTGCCCTGAACGCTGTGAACAGCATAATAATTTTTTCCAGGAAATTTCCTTTGACCGTAAGACCTGAAAACAGTTATGCAATTCCACAGGATTGTACTGGTTGCTTCTGAGCAAAAACAAAAGGACAGTTATTAATATAATTCTCTATAAGGGGGGGCCTCCATGATACTTGGTGTTAACGTTGATCATGTAGCTACTATCAGGCAAGCACGGAAAGGTATCGAACCTGATCCCGTCATGGCTGCTACGCTTGCAATACTTGGTGGAGCTGACGGCATCACCATTCATTTGAGGGAAGACAGGCGTCATATCCAGGACAGAGACCTCAAGATTCTCAAGGAATTTATCCCTGTTGAGTTAAACCTTGAAATGGCGGCAACAGCAGAAATGGTAGGCATCGCTTCAAAACTCAAGCCCGACCTTGTCACACTCGTCCCTGAAAAAAGACAGGAACTGACAACCGAGGGGGGGCTTGATGTAAGAATGCAGAAAAAAATGCTCACCGGTGCAATAAGGAAATTACATTACGCCGGTATACCGGTAAGCCTGTTTATCAATCCGGATGTTGATGATATTTCGCTTTCGAAACAGATCGGCTCTGACATGGTAGAAATACATACGGGAATGTATGCTGAAGCAAAAGGGAAAAACAGGGAAAAAGAACTTTTTCGTGTTACCCATGCTATTACCTCGGCGCTCGATATGAGCCTCTTCGTAAATGCCGGACATGGACTGAATTATTCAAACGTGACAAATATTGCCTCTATTCAGGGATTACGGGGACTTTATATAGGACACAGCATCGTGTCGAGGGCGGTACTTGTCGGCATGGAAAAGGCGGTACGGGAGATGAAACAATTAATAAGAGTGGCAGGGGTCTAACAGAATTGCTTCATGCGTTTCTTTGACTGATCCAGCCTGCAAAAACATTTGAGGTTCGACTTTTTTATACAAACCTTTATGAATCTATTGTATGAAGTGTTGAAAAAATTATTTGAGAATTAGGCTATTTTCTGAGAAAATGTACCTTAATAAAATGAACAGGTCATCTTTAGACAAGCATGCACATGGACAGGCAAACCCCTAAAAAACCCTGTAGGAGAAATCCAAAAAATTCGTCACAGGAAGCACACACTGCTTTTCGCACGGAACGAAACGCAGATGCGATAAAGCATGCTCTACTCGATAATCTCTGTTTTAACCGCGGGAAGACTCCTCTCAATGCAACAAGGAATGACTGGTACCTCGCCCTTGCGTATACCGTCCGTGACAGGATGATGGACCAATGGATTAAAACACTACAGAACTTTACACAGGATGTGACGATCGTCTCATACGTGTCCGCCGAGTTTCTCATGGGGCCTCAACTCGGGATTAATATTATCAATCTCGGTATCTATGATGCTGTTTTTCAAGCCACCAGAGAATTGGGTCTCAATTTAGAAGAGCTCATCGAGCATGAAAAAGAGCCCGGGCTCGGCAACGGAGAAATTGGTATGCTCGCATCGTGCTCCCTTGATTCACTTGCAACGCTTGAGGTCCCCTCAATTGGCTACGGGGTGCGATATGAGTTTGGCAGCTTTGATCAGGAAATTCATGCCGGCTGGCAGGTAGAAATGACGAACAAGTGGCTCCAGTACGTGAACCCGTGGGAGATTCCACGCCCCGAGATCACATACAAAGTAAATCTCGGGGGTCATACCGAGTCGTATTATGATGAACAAAATCTCTACAGAGTGCGCTGGGTTCCAAAATTTTCTATCAAAGGAATTGCTTATGATACACCAGTATCAGGATACAGAACAAACGCTACAAACCTCTTGCGTCTCTGGAAATCCGAAGCCGTTGAATCCTTTGATTCTGATGCCTATAACGTGGGGGATTACTTCAGCGCAGTCAACGAAAAGGTTGCTTCGGAGGCAATCGGCAAAATCCTTTATCCCCGTGACGAGCCGTATGTCGGCAAACAATTACGGCTTGCACAGCATTATTTCTCTGTCTCCTGCGCTTTGCAGGACATGATCCGTCTGCACCTCATGCGTTGGAAAAATATTAATACGTTCTCTTCATCCTTTGCAGTCCAGCTCAATGACACCCCTCCCTCTATTGCCGTGGCTGAGCTCATGAGGCTCCTTGTTGACGAATATCTCGTGAGTTGGGACAAGGCATGGTACATCACGCAGAATACCTTTTCGTATACACACCATACCCTTTTACCGGAAGATATGGAAAAGTGGCCTATTCCCCTGTTCGCTGGGATACTCCCACGACATCTTGAAATCATCTATGAAATAAACCGGCGATTTCTCGACGAGATATGGCTCAAGTATCCTGACGATAGCACTCGTCTCGCCCGCCTCTCGCTTATCGAAGAGGGTGATCAGAAATATGTCCGTATGGCACATCTGGCTCACCTGGGAAGCCACATCATTAACAGTGTTGCAGAACCCTGTTCAGAATCCCTGAAAAAGAGGGTATTCCGTGACTTCTATGAACTCTATCCTGAAAAATTTCTAAATGTAACGAGTGGGGTAACGCAGAGACGCTGGATTGTTCTCAGCAATCCAGGGCTCGCCCACCTTATCACGGATACAATCGGGGATAGCTGGATCCGCTCCATGTCCGGAGAAATAATCAAACTTGAACAATATGCCGACAATACCGATTTTATGAAAAAGTGGCGCCGGGCAAAGTATGAAAACAAACGTGAACTCGCCAAGATCATTCATGCCAGCACCGGAATGTCAGTAAATCCTGATTCGCTCTTCGATATCCATGTGAAGCGATTTCATGAATACAAACGTCACCACCTAAATATCCTTCACATCATCACACTTTATAACAGGATTAAGAATAATCCGCAGTCAGATATTACCCCTCGCACCTCTGTATTTGGCGGGTATGCATCCCCGGGCTATTTTATGGCAAAACTCATCATCAAGCTCATCAACTCCGTTGCAGACGTTGTTAACAACGATCCTGATGTGGCCGGACGTCTGAGGGTTGTCTTTTTCCCTAATGTAAACGTAAAAAATGCTCAAAAGGTTTATCCTGCCGCTGATCTCTGTGAACATATTTCCACAGCAGGGAGAGAAATGTCATCGGCAGGGAATGTGATATTCTCCATGAATGGGGCATTAACCATAGGAACAGGAGACGGAGTGAATATTGAAATCCGTGATGCGGTAGGTGCTGAAAATTTTTTCACCTTTGGTTTAACTGCTGAAGAGGTCTCTGTCCTGAAAACCCGGGGGTATAAACCGCGTGACTATTATCATGCCGATGCGGAATTGAGAGAAGCAATTGATCTCATCAGCTCAGGGTTCTTCTCCAAACGGGATCCAGAGCTTTTCAAGCCTCTCATTGATTCTCTGCTTTCACGCGATGAGCACATGCTTCTTGCAGACTATCAGTCATATATGGATTGCCAGGATAACATAAGCAAAATCTTCAGGGATACTGAGACCTGGGCGAAAATGTCGATCCTTACCGTTGCGCGGATGGGGAAGTTCTCTTCAGATACATCCCTTCAGGAGTATTGCGATAAAATATGGCTTGTGAAACCGTTCAGATCAGACGCTGAGAACATACAAACCATAAGGAGCCCCTGATGAAAGACAAAGGATTATCAGAAATTATCCAGTCCTCCTCGATGCTCAGTCAGGTTGTCGGAGCTGAGAAACTCTTTCTCTCCGGTCGCCGAAAACGGGGTGAAGATCTCGAGAGTGCAGTAAGATTCTTTCTGGAGTTCCTGCACGGATTCGAGAGTTTTGACTTCGATGGTCCATGCGTTACAATTTTCGGATCAGCGCGATTTCAGGAAAGACACCGTTACTATGAGCTTGCACGTGAACTTGGACATGCTCTTGCAAATGCCGGTTATGCGGTCATGACCGGAGGCGGACCGGGTATCATGGAGGCAGCAAACCGTGGTGCAAAGGAAGGTGGCGGCTTAAGCCTTGGGTGTAATATCCGTCTCCCCATGGAACAACAGCCAAATCCATACCTCGACAAATTCATCGAGTTCGAACATTTTTTCGTGCGTAAGGTAATGCTCGTGAAGTATTCCTGCGCCTTTGTCGTGATGCCGGGCGGATTCGGAACGCTTGACGAGGCTTTCGAGGTTATTACGCTGGCTCAAACAGGAAAACTCGAGCGTTTTCCTGTCGTGGCTATGTCGAGGAATTTTTGGGATCATCTCCGACATTTCATACAAGACACCATGCTGGCTGAAGGTACCATTAGCAACGACGATATGGATTTCATACAGGGAGCAAATACGGTTGAAGACGCAATACGCATTATTCGCGGCCTCTCACGGGGACACTTTTGATAGTATACTTCCTTACTTACCAGATAAGCTCATTTACGGCATTTTCTATAACTTCAATCTTTCCTGAAGTTAAAAAGTAATATTATGTCTCCAACATTACAACCTATATCTTTGGCAACCACCGGGCATTTAGCCTTGAGCAGAAAGAATATTGGTCTCTTTTCCTCTGATAGGGCCTCGAAATTTCCTTGACCCTTGCTGATGATCATATCGGCCTTTTTATAAGTTTTCAGAAATTCTTTTGAACATAAAGATAATATTGTTCCCGGTGCATTAACACCACAAGATACAATAGTTGTTGACTTGTCAAGACCACAATTGTATGCATCTTCAATCAAGGCATCATTAATGATAGGCTTTTCTTTAACTGCATAAGTAATTTTTTTATGCTTGTAAATTCTTTTTATTTCTTCTATAAGAACTCTGTCAAAAACTGTTTCACCTGCATTGTCTGCTAAGTAAAGAATGTTTTCTGATTTCCTTAACGTATTTTTAAAATAGGAATAGTCGATTAAGTCTTTTTTGTCTTCATAAATAGATAATTTTTCTCTATTTAATATATCATTCAACTCTTCTTTTATCTTGAGGGAATTTTTCACTCCATAATCAATGATATTGCCAGCAATAGACAACTCTACAGCTTTGAGCAACCGGTCATCTGATTTCGATACTATCTTAACTAATTCCGGATAAATCCTTAGTGCAAGCTTATTGCTTTTAGATTTTATTTTCCTGTAAGGATCATCATTATGTGTTATTTTTTTTACAATTCCGTAGACAATCCGTGCTATGTCCGGAGGTGCAGATTTTAAAGAGAGTTCCGGTAATGCTTTTGCCAGTTCAATCAAAATTTGTCTCTGTTTTATCGTGCTTGCTCCAGAATTCCGAGCGGCATCCAATGCTTGTCTGAAAAAACAGGGGATGCAATCTAAATATGTTCTCATAAATCAATCCTGTTAGTGAGCATGTTGTAGAGCAAATAATATCAAGGTGCCTTTCCATTGAAGTTATCCATGTAACACTTGAGGAGGCTTTATAACAAGTACAGGATTTGAAGAGTTGATTGCCTTACAATAATGACTATAGTGCTTCATCATAAAGGATGATCAAAGTATCATATCCTTCATTTGCAAGGACACGTGCAAAATCAAGCACCTGATCCCTCTTACTAAATTTGCCGATCCTGACCCTGTAGTATCTTTCTCCTTCGACATAAGCTTCAGTGATGTATACCATGCTATAGCTTAATTCAAGTGCCTTTTGCAGCCGCTTTGCATTAGCGAACTCCTTAAAAGAACCGACCTGTATAGTTGTTGTTCCGGTACCGGTCTGATATCTCACCTTTTTAACGTAGCTTGTATCCCTCCCCGCATATGCTATCTTTACCTCCCCAACGCCAACCCCTACTAAGCCAATCTCCTTTGCGGCAGCATACGAGAGATCTATATCCCTTCCCTTTACAAAAGGGCCTCTGTCGTTGACCAGGCAGGTTACTGCCTTATTGTTTGAAATATTCGTTACATGTAATCTCGTACCGAATGAATATGTTTTGTGGGCACAGGTCAGTGCATACATGTCAAACGGTTCCCCTGATGATGTCGGTTTTCCATGGAAATCTGAGCCATACCATGAAGCGACACCATAGTGGGGTTCTTGATATTTTTCATACCGGACTGAAGCACATGCAGAGAGCAGGATAAGCAGAAAGATACAAAGAACATAAAGGACAAAGAGTTTGTTTCGACGTATGCTTCTCGATATACCATTCATCTCCGGATATAAGGAAAGTCAAGGTGCACTTTCATATATAGTATCATGATATCGTGGAAATATTCTTTATTTGGGAAACTGCATGCCCTAAAGGATGTACCTGCTTAAATCTTCGTCTTTTACAATCTCGGTGAGTTTCTCTCTTACGTATCCTCTGTCTATGGTAAGTGCACCGTTCTTCTTATCGGGGGCTTCAAACGAAATATCTTCAAGAAGCTTTTCAAGGACCGTATGGAGTCTTCTTGCACCGATATTTTCTGTCTTCTCATTCACATGAACTGCGATGTCAGCAATCTCGTGGATGGCATCTTCTGTAAAGTCTATGGTCACATCTTCTGTAAAAAGCAAGGCAGTATACTGTTTAATGAGAGCATTGTACGGTTCCGTCAGTATGCGGACAAATTCATTTTTACCGAGCGCATTGAGCTCAACCCGAATAGGAAACCTGCCCTGAAGTTCGGGAATGAGGTCAGAAGGTTTCGTCATATGGAAAGCACCCGCAGCGACAAAAAGTATATGTTCCGTTTTCACGGGACCATGTTTCGTCGTTACTGTTGTTCCTTCAACTATGGGGAGCAGGTCTCGCTGCACACCCTCACGTGAGACATCCGGTCCGTGCGTATGTCCTTTGCTGGCTATTTTATCTATCTCATCAATAAATATAATGCCTGATTGCTCAACCCGTTCAATTGCCTCTTTTGTTATCTTTTCCTTGTCGATTAATTTATTTGCCTCCTCCTGGAGCAGTATATTGAATGCTTCAGGTACCTTGACCTTTTTCCTCTTCGGTTTCTCGGGCAAGAAGTTTCCAAGCATTTCTTTCAGGTTTATTTCAAGTTCTTCTAGTCCAACATTGGAGACAACTCCAAACGGTATCATTTTCTCTTTTACTTCAATATCTATATACCTGCTATCAAGTTTTCCTTCCCTGAGTTGTGCCCTGAGCCTCTCCCGTGTCTCCTTATGCTTTTCCCTTTCTTCCTCTTCAACACCAGTCCCTCTCAATACCCTCGGCTGTGGAAGAAGCAGATCAAGAAGACGTTCTTCAGCAAGATGTTTCGCCTTCTCCTGAACAATCTCCATATGTTCTGATTTTACCATTCGTATAGATATCTCCGTGAGGTCGCGTATCATTGATTCCACATCACGGCCAACATAACCAACTTCTGTAAACTTCGACGCTTCAACCTTTACAAATGGTGCATGAGCAAGCTTCGAAAGTCTCCGGGCTATCTCCGTTTTCCCTACCCCTGTGGGACCGATCATTATGATATTCTTCGGCAAGACCTCATCTTTCAGTTCCGGAGCAAGTCTCTGTCTTCTCCACCTGTTTCTCAAAGCTATTGCTACTGATTTTTTGGCTTTATCCTGACCAATGATGAAATTATCAAGTTCTTCGACGATCTTTTTCGGTGTTAGATTATCCATTAAGCTCCTCTATATTGACTTTCTCATTTGTATAAATACAAATATCAGATGCTATCCTCATGGCCTTTTCAACAATGTCCCGTGCCGATAGTGCTGTGTTCTCTGCAAGTGCTCTTGCTGCTGCCTGTGCAAAAGGACCACCTGAGCCGATAGCTGCTATCCCGTCCTCGGGTTCGATAACATCACCCGTCCCTGATATAATTAACGTATGATTATAATCAGCAACGATAAGAAGTGCTTCGAGCCTCCTTAGTACCTTGTCAGTCCTCCAATCCTTTGCAAGTTCCACAGCAGCTCTCGTTAAGTTCCCCTGGTAGGCCTCGAGTTTTCCTTCAAATTTTTCAAAGAGCGTCAGGGCATCTGCGGTTGCACCAGAAAACCCTGTAAGTACCTTATCACCAAACATTCTTCTTGTTTTCCTTGCATTATGTTTCAAAACCGTCTGACCCATGGTAACCTGTCCATCGCCCCCTATTGCAACGCTTCCGTCACGTCTAACGCACAGTATCGTCGTGCCCTGAAACATTAGTAGCTCCTTGCCCTTTTACTTTTTTCGTTACGGCTTTCATCCTCTCTTGCCAGGGGATGCGCTTTATCATATATATCCATCAGATGCGTTACATCAAGATGGGTATATTTCTGAGTTGTCGAAAGCGACGAATGTCCCAAGAGCTCCTGTATAATCCTGAGATCGGCACCACCCTGAAGCAGGTGGGTAGCAAACGTGTGTCTCAATGTATGCGGCCCTATCTGTCCGCTAATCTGTACTGCCTTTGCATATTTTACTACTATACGTCTTATCCCTCTATCTGTCAATCGACTGCCAAGCCTGTTGAGAAACAGCGCTCTCTGCTTACTTTTCATGAGGGCCCTTTCTATCATGTAAGATTTGAGAGCATCTATAGCCTTTGACCCGACCGGTATGATACGCTCTTTTCTTCCTTTGCCTTTTACTTTTATTAAACATGCTTTCATGTTGACATCATCACTGTTAAGACCTGAAAGTTCAGCTACTCTCAGGCCACTTGAGTAAAGTAATTCGAGTATAGCCCTGTCCCGTGCAGATATGAAACCGATCCCTTCAGGTTTTTCGACAAGAGAAAATACATCATCGACAGAAAGAAATTTTGGAAGCACCTTCGGAAGTTTTATGTTAGACACAAGTCTCGCGGGATTTGCCTTGATATATCCTTCTCTTTTCAGAAAATTGAAAAAAGACCTTATACTCGCGAGCCTTCTGCTCACCGTATTCTTGTTATAGCCTGCTTTAATCTGTTCTGCAATAAAACCCCGCACATCTATCACGTCAATCTTGTCCGGTTCCGTGCGAACATGGTTGAAAAACCCCCCAAGATCCATTTTATAAGCCCTCACGGTATCAGGTGATGCAGACCTCTCAATCTCAAGATACCTCAGAAATGTATTGATATATTTTTTCAAGTAAGTTTAGTCCTTTTTGTGTTATGCACAATAACTATTGTACCAAATATCCCTTAATTCTTTTATGATCATGTATAGTACTTAGTTGCGAAAAATAAAGTCCTATATTTGTCATCATTCCTGCCCTGTATCAATAAGTACGGGACGGGAATGACGGAATTATGACTTATGCAACTTAGCACTAGACATGTATCTTTTTTGACAACGCTGATCTGTATTGCTATAGTAACGTATGCGGAAAAACGGGATTTATTTATTATCTGCTGCTTTCTTAATCAGTATATTGATAATCCCCGCCTGGTCCCTATCTGAAGAAGGTGATTCAGAAGGAGATCCCTGTCACGAAAATGGGGTTGTCGTTAAAAACCTCGATATAAAGGATCTGTGGTACAAAACAGATGACGGCACCTGTTATTTATGGAGACGGAACTATATGTTCACGATAAAACCGGGCGAAACCGTTACTATATATTCTGATCTAACCTGTGAGACACTTTATTGTGAGAAAGACCTAACGTACCAGACTTACAGGTCGCTCGATGAGGATAATAATTGCCGCGTAAGAATCCTCCCTAGCTGTAACCTTACTGATATGTAAATACATTCCTAATTTTCGTAGAATCAATCAGGCACATGTGTATAATTTTTCTGTCTATTTTTCACAGCGCTCTCTCTGTCCATTGCCATATTTGTCTTCCATGCACCTTGACTTAAGAATGCAAAGGTGTAAAACTAAAACTATGAAGAAAAATCGCCTTTTTATCCTGGCAGTTTTTATCTCTCTTGTCCTCTTTTCCTGCGCTCCTGTTTTGAGAACAGAGATTATGGATTCATCGATCAGAAATATATCACTGGCTGAGATAAAGAGCAATCCTGACATGTACAGGGGGAAACTTTTTGCTTTCGGTGGCATTATCGTCAATACGAAGATTACTGCAGAGGGCTCCTTAATAGAAGCTCTTTACGTCAGGGTCGATTCTCGAGGAAACTTCCATGGTATCAGCTCATCGGATGGCAGGTTCCTTGCGCTCTTTCCACATGAGAGCGGCTTTCTCGACCCCATAATATTCCGAAATAAAAGAGAGATAACGCTCGCCGGGGAATTTATTGGCATGAGAGCCGGAACCATTGATAAGACTGAATATCTGTATCCTTACTTTAGAATCGTCGACCTCTATCTCTGGGAAGAAAGAAGCACTTACTTTTACATTCCGCCGCCTTACCCATATTACTGGGGGGGCTCTCCTTACTGGTGGTATGATTACCCTATCTGGCGACACAGGTATCCACCACCCTACTGGTGGTAGTTATTCTTTCCTTGCCTGATGAACTGCGGCGCCCTCTAACGTCACGGCAACATCATAAATATCTGAAGGCCGAAAATGTTTGACCTTAATACGTTCAAATATTTTCGTTTCTTTCGAGCCGATATATTCATGAATGATAAAATCTTTTTTGCCAATCTCTGCGCCGTCTTTTGATAAGAAACGCATGAGCCCTTTGATATCTTTGCAGTCGTTATCTCCGTTATTCAAGACTGTAATAGAAACTACGATGCCGGGAGCATCTTTGTCTTCCTTATGCCACATGAGATCCTTTATCGTGAAATAATCAGCAGTGCAACTGCCGAGGCTTTCTTCTTTTTTAGAAGCTACCGATTTTTCAGTATGTTGCTTATCAATATATACATTGATAAGATAACCCAGAAAAATAAGGCACATGATGGATAAAAAATATTTATTAATCTTCCTTTGCATCAGAAACCTTATAATTTTTCAAGAAGAGCCAAACTGTCTCCCAAGTTTTCCATATCATTAATTTCCAGGATAACCCCAACGTCGTTTTTTCGTTCAAGGAGAACCTTCAGCGCTTTTAACTCCTTGCAATCTTTCAGTAGGCTCCGGTGGTCTCTCAAACCACTCCAATGGAGACCATTGTATCTGTGAAGATGTACATAATGTATTCTATTTGTGATATCTGTTTCAAGTTCATTAATGAATCTCACTGAATCAATACCCGCTGCTTCGAGATGGCCGATATCAATCGTTACTGAAGAGGCAAAGAGTTTCCAAAACCATCTTATGTCATGTGTATTGCCAGCATTTTCGATGGAAACAGTGCATAACGAAGAGAGTTCTTCAAGTGCATCGCAAAACGCCCGTTCATAAACGTCTTCAAGTCGTGCTCCCCAGGGGGTTGTTTCATCATGGATAATAAGGGCCAAATCGACATATTCTGCAATTTTCTTCATGACGTCCATTGTCTCAGACCGGTAGGTATCTCTTGTGTCAGAAAGGACATAACCCAACGGATGTATTACGTACCTGATACCATGTGAACGACACGCATGAACAGCACGTATCATCTTATCTATCCCCTGATTTGACCCGCGATAATGTGATATCTGGATCAGACCAACGGGATAAAGACCCACCTCTGCCTCACTTACAACCCTATACCCATAAATCATACTCTTTATTTTTGAATGCTTTACGTGCTTATGTCAAGGCAACACCGGAAATAGATACGGATCATTGTTCCTAAGTGCCACACGAGGCCCCTGACGTTTGAATGAAATTTTGGTGCTTTGGAACCATGGCTCTATTTCGTTCCCTTCTGGCAAAATGTCCACATCCAAAGACAAAATGTCCGATAAAAACAGAAACAATCAATTATACATATAACAATATCAGGAAGTTTTTCCTTTGGTATCAAATTTGCTTATGGTATACTAATCAAAGTCTATGTATAAAGTCGTACTTGTCATTATCCGGCTTGGAGATTGTGTCGCAATAATAATTTTTATACTGATGCCCCAAATAGTGTAGCCGCAACTTTTAAGTTGCGCTCTCTGTACGCAGGCTGAAGCCTGCGGCTACCATTGTGACACAGCCTCTTGACCGGATAATCCAGAACCCATTAGATTTCGTCCTCCGACTTGTTCGGGGGATCAAGTCGGGGAATGACGGACAACTTAATTCTTAGTTTATACACAGACACAAATTAAGTATCTAAGGGGTTAACAGAATGCTAAAAGAAAGTTGTCCCGGGAGTAGAGAAATAAAAACACCGTATCCGGAAACCATAACGTGTTTCTGGTGTAACACTGTTTCAGAAATCTGGTCAGATGAGGTTGAGATCAAGTGCAGGGGATGCGGGAGAACAATATCCCGCTCACTCAAACCAACCTGCATTGAATGGTGTCCTGCCGCAAGAGAATGCATTGGAGATGAAAAATACGAAAAAGTTTTTAAAAACAAATAAAGCATTCACGACAGAATACTGGAGCACATTTCCGGAGCTTATCTCTTTAATTTCATCAAAAAGGGAGGAATTATGCAAAAAGGAATATGTGGTATCTTCGCTTTATGTCTGTTAAACTTACTATTTTGTATTTCAGCCCCAGCGTATGCGAAAGAAGCCTGCATCATCTGCCATCAGGGAGTTACTCCTGGACTGGTTCAGGATTGGACGGTCAGCATACATAGCGAAAACGACGTTACCTGTTCAGTGTGCCACGGAAAAGATCACAATGGGCCAAAGAATACGGATCTCGCGGTACTTCCTGACGAGAAACTCTGCGCGCAATGCCATGAAAAACAATTCGGTGAATTCGTCAAGGGAAAGCATAACCATGGGTGGTCTGTTATGAATGCCCTGCAGATAACACACGTAGAACCCGACGAATTAATGGAGGGTGGTAGGGGTTGCGGCGGTTGTCATAACATGGGAATCAAGACCGATGCACAGAAAAAAGAACAGCGAGATAAAGGGTACCGGTATCAGAACAACTCCTGTGATGAGTGCCATACAAGACACACCTTTTCCAAAAAGGAAGCACTGGATCCAAGGGCGTGCCAGCAGTGCCATATGGGCTATGACCACCCGCAATGGGAAATGTGGAGCAGCGCCAAGCACGGTACCCGCTGGTTTGCAAGGCAATCAGGTAATTTACCGGAAGGTGCACCCGCTCCGAAATGCCAGGAATGTCATCTACCGGACGGTACACATGAAAACAGAACAGCATGGGGATTTTTGGGCGTAAGGCTCCCATTGCCTGAAGATTCGCAATGGAAGGCTGACAGGATAACAATCTTGAAAGCGCTTGGTGTATTAAACCCTGAAACCGGTGAACCAACCGCACGCCTTGAGGTTGTAAAAGCATTAGATATGGTACGTTTAACTGAAGAAGCCTGGAGCACAGAGCGTGAAAAGATGATCGACACATGCAGCAGGTGTCATTCCAAAAGTTTTGCCCGCAAGCAATTAGAAATGGGGGATAGTATCATGCAGAAGACCGATCGCCTGCTTGCAGAGGCTATAGAAATCGTTGCCGGCCTTTACCAAGACGGGATCATCAAGAAGCCTGATAATTACTCATTTGCATATCCGGATTTCTTTTATTTCATGCAGACCGGTGGAGGGGATACAGACAAGCTCTCGTACATAGACCAGGTATTATTCCAGATGTATATGAAGCACCGTATGAGAGCGTATCAGGCATTTTTCCATGTAAACCCTGACTACGCCTACTGGTATGGCTGGGCTATGATGGTAAAAGACCTTGGAAAGATAAAGGAACTTGATCATACAATGAGGGCAACACATAAAACGAATATGTAACAGATCCTCATAAACCTTACAGTTGCAATGAACCTCTCCGCCGCAGAGACGGCGGAGTATCCTGAAATATCCCCTCCCCCGTCAAGGGGGAGGGAAGTATATGGTAACCCCTCAGCAGAGACTGTGGGGTATTGAAAATTTAATAAATTATCTAAAAAAGCACAGGAAAACCTTGAAATCACAAGGTTTGAACCTCAATTATGCAGAGAACAATGGCGTCACCAAAAGTGACGTCCTCTTTACTGTCATTCCTTCAAGCGAAGCGTTCCAGGAATCCTCATGAAAGTCTTTGGAAGACTCCGGAATGACAAATAATGCAGTTTCAATTGTCATGTTTTCTATGTAACTTATGATTACCTCTCTGGAATAGAGTGTCCGGCTTACCTGAAGAAAAAGAACAGTCTTATCCATCATATGCTTTGTGTTGCATTTTTTCTTTGACAAAAAGAAAATTATTATATATATATTCAGGATAAGGATTCTTTTCATGTATTTCCTCCAATGAGGGAGTGCAGAATGAAAGGAGGTGAATATACCTTGGCAGTAAAACAGAAAACAGCAAAGAAAAAAACAGCCGCGAAGAAGAAAAAGAAATAAGTTCTCTCCATCCTCTCAGATGTTCCATTCAGGCTGGGGAAAATATCCCCAGCCTTTTTTGATAACGATATCGTTATATGAAAATATGATTTGTTATAATGACATATGAAGCAGGGTATAGGCGCCCTTTTAGCATAACAGTTACCAGGGAGGATTCATGCTCAAAGCAAAAGATATTATGACAAAGGATGTCATAACTGTCCATAAAACAACAACTGTGAGAGAACTTGCCGGCATTATCATGCAAAATCATATTAGTGGTACACCGGTTGTTGATGATAAAGGCAAGCTCCAAGGTATTGTTACGGAAAATGACCTCATAAGTCAGAACAGAAGGCTTCACATTCCTACGATATTAAGACTATTCGATGCCTTCATTCCCCTAGGTACAAGCAAGCTCGAAAATGAAATCAAAAGGATATCTGCATCAACAGTTGAGGATATCTACACAAAAGAAGTTGTTACGGTCGATGAAGAGACACCTGTAGAAGATATCGCGACAATAATGGTGGAGAAGAAAATACACCTCTTACCTGTTGTAAAGCAAGGGCAGCTCGTCGGAATCATCGGGAAAAAAGATATCTTAAAGGGGGTCTCGCATGAAGTCCCTGAATAATCAGCACCGCAAAGCACCATGTACTGAAAATAATGATTGTTTATATTGTTCAGAGGACTTTAGAAATTTTTTCCTGTTGACTTACTAAGAAATTCATTACAGCTACGTTGTCATTCCCGTCCCGTACTTGTTGATACAGTGCAGGAATGACAAAATTCGGTACTCTCAACTTATTTAAAACTGATAGAATAAATATTGTATACTGTAATGATAAGCTCTATGGGAAGCATTGAATATGTTACTGTGAGATAAAGGTGTCGACGACTGCAACCTTAGCAGTAATTTTCGCTCTATTCATCATAATAAAAATATCCATTGTTTTCATTTATCCGCACGGATGGTTTAATTTCGCTGATGCTCTCTCGCGCAATACCACAATAATGACCGTTACCTATGTAGTCCTATCAGTAATCGTTGGTTATTATATCCTCCTTAATTTCAGCATCGTACAGGTGGCAGCAGTCATGTTGTTCACATCACTCCTGATAGGACTGGCATTGATTCCTTTCTCAGAAACAATGCTTTCAATACGTGAGGAACTGCTCGGTTCAAGACTGGATATCCTGCGTAAAACCTGGTTAACGCTCCTGATTTGGTTGACAATTGCGGTATGGACTCTTTATGAGGTCTTCACGAAAAAAATTTATGTTTTAAAATATCTTCCTTGAAAAAGCATCAAAAAGATATCGCAAAAAAATATTATCATTATTTCCCGGATTTGCAGAAGACCACACAGGAAATTTTTTCTTGCAAGAAGTGTTAGGAGGTATTATATGGATTTGAAATTATCATTGACTGTATTTGCAGCCGTTTTCATTGCAGAACTTGGAGATAAAACACAGCTTGCTACGATCCTATTTGCTTCAGGGAAAGAAACGAGCAAACTGACGGTTTTTATTGCGGCATCACTCGCACTTATCCTGACATCTGCAATCGCAGTAACAGCCGGAGGGCTTCTCTCGCATTACATCAATGAGCGGCATCTCCGTATTATCGCTGGAATCGGTTTCATCCTTATCGGCATATTTACATTGCTCAAAACGTAAGCGCACCTATCCGGTAGAGAGTCCACATGCTTTCAGACTGTCCTAATAGCATAAACTTATATCTAAACTCTTTCGGGATCGGTCTTCGAATAGAGAACGCACCAGCTCCTATGCCCTTCTCTACTTTTATTGACAGGTTTTTCAAAAATTTGTAGAGTATACTACAGTAAATAGTTTTAAAGGCCCCTGAAAAAAATTATAGTACAAGGAGGTTAATTAACCCATGGATAAGGCTAAATGGAAAATTTCCAATGATACGCACGCCTCACCGGATACCCTTGCCGCACTCGCAAATGATCATGACTGGATGATCAGGATTGCTGTTGCACGGAATAATAATACTCCTCCGGAAGTACTCAGAAAATTAGCTCAAGACATGGAAGCTTCTGTAAGAAAACATGTCGCAGGAAACCCTTTCACACCGATTGACACGCTTGATGAACTCGCTAAGGATAAAGACTTTATGATACGAGGTGATGTTGCGAGAAATCCCAGCTTGCGATTGGAAACAGTGGAGATGCTGGCTGAAGATAAGAACTATACGGTCAGGAAGAACGCCATAGAGACAGGGAGAATATAGCATTCATTAGAGAGACAGCTACAAATAATAAAGTTTCTCGTCTTGGTGAGGTGGTTTCTTTTTAATTTCCTGTGAGACCCGCGAAGTCTTTTTCAAAAAATCCTCTCTCCGCAGGAGATCTCCCATGTCTTCCTCTATCTTATCTGGATTTTCTCCTGCTTCCATTCTACTGATTGCCTCCTCCATGCCTGAGCCAAGGTTCATTCCTGCGGCATCACATACTTTGCGCATCAGTTGAGCAGCCTGCCGAGGGTCCTCTTCATTCATGTTCTGTGCCTCCTGTTCAATAATGGACAGCGTCTTCTCCATTTTCGTTTCATCGATTTCCGGTAATACCGTGTCAACTTTTTCTTTCGAGCCCTTTATAACCGAGAATCTTGACATAATCCTGTCGAGGAGTCTTTTTTTGCAGTAAGGGCACGGAGGCCTCTTTTCTATATTTATCCGATATGAAAAAAAATTAAAGATGGTATGGCAATCAGCACAGTAGAACTCATAAATTGGCATGGCACCCTCCGGACTATCCTTCCTATTATACAAGATGTTCGTTATCCGCATGCGTTTTATTTATAACGCGTTATGCTTATATTATTTTTTTACAAGAGACCTATCAAATAATAGTACGCCATAGTTATTGACAACACGAGTTTTATTGCCGTACCGGCAAGGAACCCTATCAGAGAACCAAGAGATGACCTCATTGCCCGTTTGATATCTTTACCAGCCACAAGTTCTCCGATAAAGGCACCGAGTAACGGACCGATGATTATACCGAACGGCGAGAAAAACACTATCCCGATAATCAAGCCGAGTGCACTCCCCCATATGCCATATGTTGTACCCTGAAGTTTCCTGGTACCATACACTGGGATTATATAATCTAAGACGAGTGCTAAGACTGTTACTATCCCAAAAACAACAAGAAACCTTGTTGAAAAAGGATGTCGAGACGTCAGCTGTAGGAGGAGTAGTCCTGTATAACTGACAGGCGGACCTGGAAGAACCGGCATGAGACATCCTATGATACCGATGACCATGCATATCCCGCCACATAATATAAGGGCTGTGTCAATCATCACGCAAAAAAATACTTGCGGAGAATAGGAGATTATTAAACGTATGGCTCAGTTTCACATACACCTGATTTTTCATATGAAAATCATTGCTTATGCTTCTATGATATGTTAATATTTTCCATTCCGGGCATATTATCATTATATAAAATACAAAAGATAGCCATGCATCCAAACATCAAGATGTACACATTGAGCACCTGCAGCCACTGTAAGGCAACAAAGAAGTTCATGGATGACTGTGCCGTACAATACGAATTTACCGATGTGGATCTTCTTGAGGGTGAGGAAAGGGCTGCGATCCTAGAGGATGTAAAAAAGTTGAACCCGAGATGCACCTTTCCTACAATCATTATCGGAAACAAGGTCATTATAGGTTTTCATGAAGACAAGATAAGAGAGGCATTGGGATTATGATGGACACTGAACAACTGTTTGATATGTTAAAAAAGGCACAGGAACCAAAAGGATATTTCTTCAACAAAGATAAAGCCAGAACCCTCGATTTGCTCCAGGGCCTTCTCACGAACAAAGAACGTTACGGCTACATGTCCTGCCCCTGCAGGCTGGCGTCAGGTGACTATGAAAAGGATAAGGATATTGTCTGTCCCTGTGTATACCGTGCACCTGATGTTGAAGAATATGGCAGCTGCTATTGCAATCTCTACGTCTCGCAAGCATGGAACGAGAAAACCGTACCGCACAGATATGTGCCCGAGAGAAGGCCAGCGGAAAAAATGCCTTATTAGTTCTCACAGTGTATGTCAACTACGATGCGGAAACTTCTGAGAATTGCATCAGAGCATATGATAAGATCATGTTGAAATCAAAAGACTTTGAAGGCGACTGTGCCACTGATTCAACATTCAATTGCACGTTTCGGGTTAATTTGAATTCTCAGGTTATTTACCTTCTCTCAGTTACTATACTGAAGTTTTTAATGCCTGAAAGCCTAACTTCATCCAACACATTTACTAAAAGGCCAACGTTTACATTTTTATCTGCCTTTATCCGAAGAACGTTTTGTTCGGTATCAACGTAATTTTCTTTTATAACTACCACGAGGTTTTCTAAATCCACCCTTTTATCCATAAAATAGATTTCCTCGTTCTTTGTAATGAGTAAGGTCTTAATTATATCACTCTTTGTCTCCGCAGTCTTTGATTCAGGGAGATTCACCCTGATCGCTGGCTCCTGTATCAAATGCGAGGTAAGCATGAAGAACAAAAGGAGAAGAAATACCACATCTACTAGTGGCGCAATGTTCAGATGGGTATGATTATGCTTCCTTCTTTCAATTTCCATTTTTTCTCTTCACAAAGAGACTCATCGTTATCTCTTTTAAGATAAAGGCGATATCATCTGCCTGCTTTTCGAGATAATGATGTCCTATATGAATGGGTATTGCCACTAAAAGTCCGGCTGCTGTGGTTATAAGGGCCTCCCAGATTCCACCTGCCAGCATGGAGGGATTTATACTTGTACTACTTGCGATAACCATAAAAGCCTTAATCATTCCGGTTACCGTACCAGTAAGACCCAGAAGTGGTGTAATTGTTGCAATCAATCCAAGCCAGCTCAGTCCTTTTTCGATCTCCCTTATCTTTCGTGTCCCGATTATTGAAAGTTCCTTCTCATCGCAGCCTCTTTCTATTCCCTGAAGTATAGGTATTAAAAGAGATGGTTTCATCTCTACAATTTCTCCCAGGGGTCTTTCTATCTCTAACTGGATTTTTCTATACTGGATCAGCTTGTTGATTAAAATAGTGATCCCTCCAACCGAACAGAGGAGAATCGGGTACATCAAGAATCCGCCTTTTAAGAAGAAATATATCATCAGTTCCTCTGCAGTTTAAATCTTATGGGTAAGAGCGCCCTTGATGGTATGGGGTTACCATTCTTCTTTGCCGGTAAGAACGTTGACTTCTTAACTGCTGCAATAGCAGATTCTGTAAAGCCGTAGCCTGCTCTCTCAACTACCTCAATGTCCAATAAGTCTCCTTTTTTATCTATTGTAAGGCGCAGGACAACCCTGCCTTCCTTTCCGAGTCTCCGGGCAAATACCGGATATTCCGGAATTTCCCTGTGCAAAAAAGAAGGGGCAACTGAAGAGCCGAATTCTGTATCAAAAGGCTCCGAAGAATTAGATACGTTTTCAGTATGGATCGGTAAAGTTGCATTTGCTTCAAGAGTCCGGAAAATATCCGTTTCGGTTTGCGAATTTTCAGCCTTTAACCTTTTAACTGGTTCGGTGATATCCTCCCGCGCCCGGAGTTCTTCAGGCTGTTTAACTTCTTCGCTTATCCGGGATTCAGGCTCTGTTTTTTTAACATCACGTGGAATGTGTGTAATCTTTTTTACGGGTCTAACGCTTTTTTGTGCGTCTTCAAGTATGAAGAATAATTCAATATCATCAATCCTTTCCTGTACTGCAATAGAAACCGGAATCATAAAAATCAGTGCGTGTATAAGCATCGAAATCACAATTCCGTATTTTCTTTTCATAATCTTACCTATTTAGAGTCTGTGTATAAAGTCCACATTCTAACACCCTCCCCAACCCCTCCCGTCAAGGGAGGGGCATATTTACTACCCTCTCCCCTGGCGGGAGAGGGTAAGGGTGAGGGGGTTTAATAGTTTATACACAGACACTATTTAGAGCAGTATTTTCATGAATATTTTATGCATAGAGGACTTTTTTTCAATGGTCGTTAATTATCCGGGTGTCAAGGTTCGCATTTTCTCGATTTCAACAACGCCCACAATCCGAAAACCGTCAGGATAAAACTGATTCCCACAAAGCCGGTTATATACTTTGCTACAAGAGGTTTCTTGAAAGATTCCATAAAAAGACTTTTGTTTACTTCTACTTTTATCTGTGCACCATGGAGACCATGTTCAGATTCACCTTGGACATTTATTATCCAGATTCCTGGCCTGTCAGGTAAGAATGAGACACATCCGTTCCGGTCGGTCCGCCCTTTCTGATGGGGAATCTTGTCACCGGGACCGAAGATTTCGTATGACGAGTAACTCGCCGGATCATCCTCTGCATAGAACAACCGCACACTGATGCCCTTGTTTTCTATATAGTAGTGGACAGTATGGGCTTCTGCTCCTGAAATCATCAGGAGCAGAAGCAGTAAAAACGTATAAAGAAACCTCAACTTCACTTTACCTCAAAGGTAAGGACGGTAGTGTAGGAAAGATAGTCGGCATCGGAATTATATTTAGTTGCGATTCTATATTTTGCTAAAATGACCTGCATCCCCTGTCCTGTAATCTTTATGTTTGCAATACCCTCTTTGCTTGTCTTTCCTACCCCCTTGTGAGCACCTATATCGATGGCAACTCCCTCCATTGGCTTTCCATCAAAGAGCACCTTTACCGGCAAAAGCTCATTGGTTTTTAGTAAAAGAGGATTTTTCATAGGCACAATCTCAAACTTCATGCCAACAGGTTTTGTTAAGACATCAGTGTAGCTGAAAAGGGATTTGGCGAGTTGTAATGAATAAAAAGAATCTATCACCTGAAAGCCTGCTTTCTGCGCCTCTCTTTTCGTCAACCTCTTTTTCCCATCCGGTGTGCTCACAAGATAGCCACCTTCAAAGGAGAGTATGATCATGGAGATATCTGCTTTTGTAGATAAATATACTTGATCCTTCTCGTCTATTCTTTCAAATGCAACTGTTTCCCCTTTTTTATCAAAGGCAGTTATCCCTTTAATTCTCTCGGGATCGTACGGGTCTATCTTGGGAGGATGTCCCCATGCGATCCTGAATTTATCTCCTTCTTTCTCAACCCACAGATGATGCGCGAAAGCTATGTTTGTTAGCGAAAAGATACCAATGATCGAAAAGAAAATAGCCTTTTTCATACTCTCTCCTTTAAATATTGATTGTTATTTTCCCAAAAATTACCCTTCCAAGCCATTCTTTATCAGGTTCTCCATAGTCAGATTCAAATATGTTGTCCATATCCAGCGAAACCATAATATTTTTCGTTATATCCTTGATTATCTTCAGACTTGAAATATAGTAATCCTCTGTCTTTTTCGTATTTGCCTCATCCGTATATGCCTCGGAAATGTAGTTTGTTCTCCAATGAAAAGATGTCTTCCACGGCTTAATCTCGTAATCTATGCCAATGCACGCGGTGTTGTGGGGATTATAGGGAAGTTCTTTCTTTGTATCCCTATTTTCTGTATCGAGGTATGTATAGCCTATATTGAAAGAGAGATTATCCAGAATATCAGCTTTAATCCCCAATTCTATTCCCTGGGTAAATGCTTTCTGCACATTCTTCCATGTCCTTACAGGATTGCCATCTATTGTTTCTGTTATCTCAGCCCTAACAATAATATCCTTGACATCATTTCTGAACAAACTCAGATTTGCAGATACTTTCTTCAAGAATATGTGTTCGATGCTCGCTGAATAACCACATGATATCTCAGGATTAAGATCCGGGTTTGGCTTGTTCCACCATGTACCATGTTTGAAGAATACATAAAGTTGTCTTATTGTTGGTGTCTTGAACGCCCTGCCGATGGAAGCCCTCAGACGCGTATTTCCTGTAATCGCCCACATAATACTTGCTTTCGGATTAAATTCGGTTCCATACAGGGAATAATTATCTATTCTGCCTCCTATGACAATACTCAAAGGTTTTGGTGTTATCTCGTCCTGGAGATAGAAACTCCAGACCGTATCACTCTCATCTGCAAAACTTGCCTCAATATCCCGCAAAAGATATTCACCACCTGCGGTAATAAGGTGGGTTTTGCCGAAAGGTTTTGAATATTGAACCTCTGCCTGTGTATATGTAATGTCACCAAAACGGCGGGTATATCCCGGGGAAAAACTGTCCATGTCCAGTCGATACCAGTAACCCTTAAGTTTTAAAAATGATGTATCCGGGAGCGATAGTTCAAAAGAAGGACTGAATCTGAGCTTTTCATCGATTCCGTATTGTCTTTTTAACTTGTCGTAGTTTATTCCAAGTAAGAGAAGTGCTTTGTCTGAAACATCATACGAAATTTTTGTAAGAACATATCTCCCTTCAAAATCGTCTTCCGATGCGCCATAACGACTTCTTTCAGAGGTCTCTCTTTGAGCACTGACCAGAAATCCGAATTTATTAATTCTCTGACCGTATGCGATATTAGCCAATGATGTGTCATAAGAGCCGTATCCGCCGCTTACTGTGAACGCCGGTTCTTCAGGGATAGGTTTTGTAATGATATTTACCACCCCTGCTATCGCATCGCTTCCATAGAGGACCGAGGCGGGTCCTTTAACTATCTCAATACGCTCTATCATCTCCATAGGAATCTGGTTAAGACTGATACCATACTCTCCCATGCCACCACCAAGCACCCTTTCACCATTTATCAGTATCAGACCGTACCCCTTGTCAAAATCGAGACCCCTAAGCCTTGAGTTATGGGCGGAAGAACCCGGTACATTCTCACCCAGGATAAAAAATCCCGGGACATCTCTTAATAGTTCTGAAACATTTTTAGCGTTTGAATTTTCGATATCTTCTTTTGTTATTAGTATTGTTTCTATTGGCACATCCTCTAATTTGTGGGGTGTTTTTGTAGCAGTAACAACAATTTCTTCGAGTTTCGCTTCTTCTTTATCCTGTTCTTCTGACTTTGCAACTGATGCAACAATTAATAAACTCAAAATGCACAAAATGAAACTTATAGAAATCCTTAAAACCTTTCTCATCAGGCACCTCCTGAGAATTTTTCACTCCTTCAGGAGATACAAAGCCTTCGTAACTTTGGTTCTCTAACTCAATTTTCAGATTCAACAAATTTTCTTATTGCCTTTTCAACAGGTCTGTTCAATCTCTTTGTTTCATGATGAAGCAGATCAGGAATTACTGATAATCCATTAATACAGAAATGCCTTTGCAGCCCGCTCTCTGTTAGTCTCAGCATGCCAATTGTTGCTTTCTATCTGGGGATAAAGTAATATCTTCATTTTTTTCTAATACATATGTTTGTAATCCTCAGAAAAAAAGCCATGAAAATTGCACCTTCATGGTGCGAAACCTTCATGGCTCAACTTTTTACAGGAAAACCGGGATTAAACCCTCAACTTCTCGTTAAGGTCGTTGTCAAATTATCTCAGAATACTTTTGTACTTGTCAAGTTCTGCAAAAGAACACCGAAAAGGAGCATCTGCTTACGCTGAAATTAAGTCATAAAAGCATGCAGTGAATTGCTTTGAGGATAATGCTAACAAAAATAAGGGACCGGATGCGGACGCTGTCTGAGTACCGCACATAAAATATATTCATAGAACTTCAAAACTTCTTAATGAGTCAAGTTATGATCATTACCAATTGTGCACGTTTGATATTTCCGTAACATTACATAAAAAATGCTTGACAAAGGGTTTTTAGGTATGATATTGTTTTATAAATCTAATTTATTTAGACCTTTCTAATTTTTATAATTTCCATGACGGAAGAAGTTCTAAGCCCTACTGCTGAGGATTATCTGGAGGCCATCTATAACCTCGAGAAAGACAAAAAAACTGTCCGCGTTAAGGATATCGCCAGGTGTATGAACGTCAAGCTTCCCACTGTGACCAGCATGTTGGCAGCCCTCATCCGAAAAAAAATGGTCAGGCATGAAAAATATGAATATGTGGAATTAACAGAAAAAGGTCATAAGGTAGCTCAAGAGGTTGACCGAAGACACAGGATACTGAAAGGGTTTTTGATCAATATCCTGAAGGTCGACCCCGTTCAGGCCGAAGATGATGCTTGTAAAATGGAGCATGCCATAAGTTCTGTTACTTTTGAAAAAATAGTCCAATTTATAGAATTTATAGAGATGTGCCCCAGAGGGGGGGCTGAATGGTTGGGATATTTTGAACAATATTGCGGGGGAGGCTACAGAAAAGAGGAATGTTTAAAACATATGAGTGGTTTTATTGATAAATGTATCCGTAAAATGGAGGAGGTTAAATCCACAAAGGGGGTAAAAGGTATGCGCGATAGACAGCTAAAAGATCTTTCTCCCGGCGAGAAGGCAAGGATTACCCGTGTGACCGGACGTGGTTCTGCCCATCGGCGTCTTCTTGATATGGGGATTGTGCCTGGAAGCACGGTAAAGATGGAAAGGGTTGCCCCGCTTGGTGACCCTATTGAGGTTATGATAAGAGGCTATCATCTATCACTCCGAAAGGAAGAGGCAGCGCATATCTTTGTAGAGGTATCATGATGGAAGGGAAGATTATGCCGTTAACTGTTGCTCCGCCTGGTAAGGAGGTAACCATGATAACTGTATATGGGGGCAAAAGTATCAGGATGAGACTTCACAGCTTTGGGTTGATTCCAGGAGTGAGGCTGAGGGTTTTAAATAACAACAGGACGGGTCCACTCATGGTAGCAGTGATGGATTCAAGAGTTGCTCTGGGTCGGGGGATGGCCCATAAGATAATGGTGGAAGAGTAAAATTTTTTTGTTTTAAAGTTAGATTATTCTAATTTTATTCCATAAATCTAAACAAACCTTCCCGCCGCAGAGACGGCGGGGTATTGAAAATTTAATGAAAGATTGGAGGATGCGGAAATGCCCCAAAAAATAACAATTGCCTTGGCCGGAAATCCCAACGCCGGCAAGACTACCATATTCAATAATTTGACCGGTGCCCGCCAGCATGTGGGTAACTGGCCAGGGGTAACAGTGGAAAAAAAGGAAGGGGTCTTAAAACACAATGATTATGATATCTATGTTGTAGATCTGCCCGGAACCTATAGCCTCACCGCTTATTCTTTAGATGAGATTATTGCCAGAAATTTTGTAGTGGAGGAAAGCCCCGATGTAGTGGTAAATATCGTGGATGCCTCAAACCTGGAGCGTAATCTCTATTTAACCACGCAGTTTATGGAGTTAGGGGTGAAACTGGTTATCGCCCTGAACATGAGTGACCTTGCGGAGGCAAGGGGGCAAAAGATCGATACAAAAAAACTTTCAGATTTTTTGGGTGTACCGGTAATTCCTACCGTGGGACACAAGAACAAGGGGACTGATGTACTTATACAGACTATCGTGGATATGGCGGATGGGAAGATCAACCTGGATAGAGTCACGATAGGATACGGCGAGGAAGTAGAAGAGGAGATACAAAAGATAGAGGATTTGATTCAGAGAGATGGTGCTCTTACGCAGGGTTGCCCTTCAAGATGGCTGGCACTGAAATTACTGGAAGGTGATGAGGAAGTCACAAAAAAGGTAACAGAGGAGGAGACATGAAATTATGGAGAGGCGCGAGATTCTTGATCAGGTAAAAAGAAGTAGTGCGCATTTAAAAAGCATTTCTGGTGATGATATCGAGACTATCATCAGTGAGCGGCGATATGGATTTATCAGCGGCATCTGCAAACAGGTGGTTACAAGGTCAATGGAGGAAAGGCTCACCACTTCTGATAACATTGATCGTATTGTTATTAACAGGTCATTGGGAATACCTGTATTTTTATTTTTGATGTGGCTCATGTTTAAATTCACCTTTACAGTTAGCGGGATCCCAATGGGCTGGGTTGAGGATGGGCAGGAATGGCTCGGAGATACGATAGGAGACCTTTTCCCGGAAGGCAGCATCCTTGGATCATTAATAACAGACGGGGTTATCGGGGGAGTGGGGAGTGTTATAATTTTTGTACCTCTTATCTTTACCTTGTTTTTTTGTATAGCCATACTTGAAGACTCGGGTTACATGGCAAGAGCGGCGTTTGTCATGGACAGGTTCATGCACAAAATCGGGCTTCATGGCAGATCTTTTATCCCCATGATTCTGGGTTTTGGTTGCACTATTACAGGGATAATGGCAACGAGGACTATCGAGCAAAAAAGGGATCGATTCACTACCATCCTTGTCAACCCCTTCATGTCCTGTGGGGCAAGGCTTCCTGTTTATGCCTTGCTTATCGGCACGTTCTTCCCTGAAAAGGGGGGTACAGTGCTTTATTCAATTTATATCCTTGGCATAATTATGGCTATTATTATGGCAAAGATATTTCGCAAGTATCTCTTCCCGGGGCCTCCGAGTCCCTTTGTCATGGAACTTCCTCCTTACCGTATGCCCACTATAAAGGGAGTAATCATTCATATGTGGGAAAGAGGGGCTCTTTACTTAAAAAAGGCAGGAACTATCATTTTTGCCGGCTGCATTTTAGTCTGGTTTCTCAGTAACTTTCCCTGGAACCCACAATACTCAAGGGACTATGATGCCCTTAAACAAAAAGCAGAGGCAGACTTCGCCTCTGGCCTGGTTACTAAAGAGGCCATGAATGAAACAATAGCCAATCTAAAAAATGAGCAGGCCAGTGAAAAGATGCAGAAGAGCTATATGGGTGGCCTGGGAAGAATAATTGAGCCGGCGGTAAGGCCTTTAGGATTTGACTGGAAAATAGGAGTTGGCCTTGCAGGCGGGTTTGTTGCAAAAGAGATTGTTGTGGGAACATTAGGGACACTTTATGCTGTTGGTAAGGCCGATGAGGAAGCAGTGTCCTTAAGGGAAAGGCTTCAGAATGATACCTGGCCTGACGGAAGAAAGATATTTACTCCTCTAACAGCCTTTGCCCTGATGGTTTTTACCCTTCTGTATGTTCCTTGTGTAGCCTCTATTGCTGTGATTCGGAAGGAAACAAATTCATGGAAATGGCCACTGTTCGCTGCTGGTTATACCACTGCCCTTGCCTGGATTGCAGCCTTTATGATCTATCAAGGGGGAAAGTTAATAGGATTGTAATAAGAATGACTGAAGGAACTCATATAGAAGCTGATAAAAAAACCAGTTTGATCAAGATTACCCAAAAACTTACACAACCGAATAGATATGCAACGCCATATTCTGAAAACCGTTATCGAGAAAAAATGAATATAACTGATATATTCCCTAAAGACTTATTCAGATTTTGGCAGAAAGCGATTAAAGATACTAAGGAGGGATACTGACTGAAGACTAATAAATATAATCATCATTTTGTTAACAAACTAAACAAACTGAATTTATAACAATAGACTGAAGATCTTTCTTGCCTTCTTATTTTTATCAATTCGTTACTTCATGGTCTAAGCTTCATCTCCCCTTTCAGAGAAGAGATAGAAATTTGTTCAGTCTTGACTTGTCAGTTGCTGCTAAATTGAGGAACTCTATACCGACATCATAGTCGTATACCTGATCACTCTTTTTCGGTATCTTCGATGCTATTCTCCCCTGGAATTTTATCGGCTCGCTATCTTTTGGAAAGCAAATTGCCATAGGATATCTCTGTTCCACATTAAACTCACGGTCTGTTTCAACGAGCATGCCGCCAAGGCTTAACTTCTTTACCGGAAAGCTGACCGGATAACTCATAACCGCTTTTTCATTTTTATAGACTTTGAATCTCAGAGCACTCGGTGAATATTCATCCTCAAGCTTTTTTTCATCAGGGACAGCGGACTCTCTCATATAATCTTTAAGCTGTACCAATGTGTCTGGAGTAACTCCCATAAACTGTAATCCTGCCTTATGAAAGATACCCAGTCTGTCCCTTTCATCTTCTTCAGATTCCCTCTCCCATATAATTGTACATTTGAGCGGCCGGTTGATGTTCTCATCAGTAATCCTGAGAACTATGTTATCACCGGGTTTGACAGACTTTGTTGTGATGATACACGCACCGCCTCTGCTGACATTAAAAAGGTCTACGATTTCAGCAAACACCATCTTTGCCTGAATTTCCATTCCCTCGACAACGTATCTCTTATAGCGTCTCTTTTGCGGATAACCTGTTTGTGAGGATTCGTTTTGACGTTTTGGCTCCTGTTTTGGCATTTGGACGGCTTCTTCCTCATAAGGAGTGTCTTTAAAAACTTTTTCTCTCCGTGCCCTGATAGATTTAAGCCATGTAAATAAGCTCATCCTGTTTAATAAATAGCAATTTCCGTTCCATTTTCTGATGTCCTGAATTTATCTTTCTTGGGTAAGCATAACATATTAATAATAATAAAAATTTATTCCCTTTTATAAAAATCTGCCATAAGTAAATCTCTTCATATGAAGAGATTTACTTATAAATGGTAAAAGAAGTTATACTTGCACGTATCGTACATTACCCTGTTTTTAATGCATACAGCATTACAATATAAAAAATATAAAACTTGAGGATGCGCATGTCTTGTAAGTTCACCCCTTAGAAAATCAAGTCGTTTCTCTTCCTCTTTCAAAAAAATTTCTTGACAAAATGATGTATAATCCATACTATTTTTCTATAGGAAAGATATTATCTATTTATTATTTCTATATATTCTGGTGTAGTGTCTCTTAAACAGGTGGTGTTATTAAATGACTACTATTGGCGTCATTTTGTCATTCCGGCTTGTCCGGAATCGCTCAGGGTTTCTCAGAAGGATTCCCGACTCCCGAATGCATTCGGGATTGCGGGAATGACACCCCATTTAAGCTGTTTATAACACCAGTCGTGAGACACTGCACTGGAGAAATATTCACATAAGCAAAGGAGGTGAAAATGGAAATACAGGAACTAAAAAAGATCCTGGCAACTCTCAGTATTGCTGGTCTTTTAACCGGTGCAATCTCCGTTTCTAGCGGATGTACGTCGAGTACAGAGGGAAGTTGCACCGGGACCAAACAGGGTGCCCCGACAGAAGAGGCACCAGCTCCGGAAACACCTGCTCCGGGTAGCTGAAGCGGTGAAGGATCCGGTGCTGTAAGCACCGAACCTGAAGGGACCCCGGCTCCAGGCAGTTGAAGCGGTAGCAAGTAATAGTGCAGGTGCACTATAATTAAAAATGGCTGCTAAAGAGCGCTTCCCTGAGATTTATCGTTGTTGCTTCTCTTTTATCGGCCGTGACAAACGTCATAAATTCGAAGAGCTCTTAAAGGGACGTTCCCATGAGGCATTTCATAATGCTCTATTGGAAGATGGAACGTTACCTTACTTTTTGCCTGAACTCGCCCGTCTCGAAAATGCTCTTTATAAACATTCACATGACCGTTTTGAGATCCCTCGTGATTTAGATAAAATCTGTGTTAACCCTTCAGTTCATATACTTCACCTTTCGTGGAAAAATCTGGCTTCAATCGTTAACCAGGAGATAGCCTCTCCTTCTGTAACACCTGACCCAGGCGAAGAATTTGTCCTTATCTGGATAGACCCGGCGAGCAAGAAAACAAAGGTTCGTCGAGCATCCGATGAAGAGCTGCTCGTACTCAAGATCATGGTTGATGAATTAAGCCCTGAACGTGTAGCAAAAGAAGGAGCCTTCCCCGTAGGTACTATTGACAGAGCAATTGATCGAGCAGTGCGGAAAGGAATTCTCCTCTCGCCGAAATCACTCATCAGGAGAGACCCGTCCATGTTTCCCATTCATGCATGGGATGATAAACGCTTCCTATCGTCCCAGAGCTTCACACTCCAGTGGCATATAACCCAGGCATGCGACCTTCATTGCAGGCATTGCTACGACCGCAGTGCACGTACCCATATGGAGTTTGATCAGGCATTAAGAATACTCGATGACCTCCGTCTATTTTGCCGGAGCAGGTATGTGACGGGTGCACTATCTTTCACCGGGGGCAATCCCTTCCTATACCCGCATTTTCTGGAACTATACCGTGCTGCTTCAGAGCGCGGTTTTGTCATTTCCATCCTCGGTAACCCGGTTCCCCGTGAAACCTTAGAGCAGATACTGACCATCCAAAAGCCTGCTCATTTTCAGGTAAGTCTTGAAGGCCTTCAAAAACATAACGATTACATCAGGGGACCTGGACACTTTACCAGGACAATTGAATTCCTCAATGTCCTCAGAGATCTCAAGATCTTTTCTATGGTCATGCTTACACTCACAAAAGACAACATGAACTACATATTACCCCTCTCAGAAATTCTCCGCAAGCGTGCTGACAGATTTCATTTCAACCGACTCTCCATGGTCGGAGAAGGAGCAGGACTCAAGCTCCCTGCACGTGATGAATATATCTCTTTTCTTGAATCTTATGTGCAATCAACTGCTCATAATCCTGTTCTGGGGTTGAAGGATAACCTCATTAATATTCTCAGGTATCAAAAAGGATTAAAGCCGTTCGGCGGATGTACAGGTTACGGCTGCGGAGCAGCCTTTAATTTTCTCGCGGCCTTGCCGGACGGTGAAGTACATGCCTGCAGAAAACTGCCCTCACCCGTTGGAAACCTTTTCAAACAGAGCATTGCAGAGATTTACGACTCTGAAATTGCACAACGGTATCGCACAGGAAGCAGCGCATGCAGGTCCTGCCCGATCCGTCCTGTTTGTGGCGGCTGCCTTGCTTCTGCTCACAGCCATGGCCTCGACATCTTTAAAGAAAAAGATCCTTTCTGCTTTATGAGTACATAACAACCCTTTCTTTTAGAAAATGCACTTGTCTTGCATGCCTTGCCTTAACCAACTGATTTTATTGGATATTTCCCACTTGCTCTCTTTGTTGAAAATCATTACAATACCGCCATGGAAAAAAGGAGAACGAAGAGGATCAAGGTCAACCTCAAGGCAGAACGCATATCAGGCAATGAGAAACATGGGGTGTTCATAGAGAACATTTCTGAAAACGGTATTCATATGATAACAGCACCTGCAGAAATACATAAGAAATATGCGCCCGGAACATATATCGACCTGAAATTTCAACTGACTACAGGAGAAATACTCAATCTCCAATGCAAAGTCAGATGGGCTCATTTAAAAGTCCCCCCCAATGGAACGACAGACAGCATAGGACTCGAAATAATAGACCCTCCAGCAAAATACTTGCAGTTTGTCAGGACCCTTTGTTAGCCGTTTCCTTCTTTTGTATTGAATAACAATACGGAGGGTTCATGGCGAATTCGTTTCATCCCTCTTGTTTCTCTGATTCACGCCGCAGGTTTTGTCAAAAGCTAGTGTAGTGTCTCTTAAACAGGTGGTGTTATTAAATGACTACTATTGGCGTCATTTTGTCATTCCGGCTTGTCCGGAATCGCTCAGGGTTTCTCAGAAAGATTCCCGACTCCCGAATGCATTCGGGATTGCGGGAATGACACCCCATTTAAGCTGTTTATAACACCAGTCGTTTATGAGACACTGCACTAGTTGTATACCTGCTCCAATATAAACCTCGTGTTATTGCCAAGCAGCATTTGGGTAAAAAGAGAGGCTGTATCAGAAGCAGACGAAAGAAGAAACAGGATAACTTGGTTTATGCGATTACAAAAATATTTTATCAAAAATCACACGCGCTGATAGCGCTGTGCAATAAAGCTTAAAAGCCCCTGAACTCTTCTAATAAGATTTTCCGGAACAGTATCGGAACCTTTGTTCATATAATGTGCAGGGGTAAGGAGTTCCATCTGTTTTTTGAGACTTTCATCTGCTTTGACTGCTGAAAAGAAAACTATCGGTACCTTTGCTATTCCTTCTTTTTCTTCAAGTGCCCTCAATGTCCTCGCAGCAGTCAGTCCGTCCATAACAGGCATGTTGAGGTCAATGATAGCAAAGCTCGATGTGATATTCTTTTTCATCAGTTTGGCGTATTCTGTAATGAGTTCAAGACCATTCGTAACTGCTATTACTTCACGTGCCAGTGACTTTTTCAATACCATATCCTTAAGCAGTTTTCTTGTAAAGTCTGAGTCCTCTGCAATAAATGCATAGGTTTCTAACGACGCCTTGATATCTTCCCAGAGGTTTTCGACATCCAGGGTAAATCCACAGTATGTGCAGGTAAGTTCCCTCCGTTCATTCCGTTCAACAACATTGTAGGGAACCTCTTCGCCGCAGCAGATACAATATTTCCTTCCCTCTTCCATAGTAATAATTTATACCCGCTCCTCAGATTTGTAAATAAAAATCAGTCATTTTCGAAATTTCTTGACACAGCGAGAGCTATTCTTTAGAATCCCTGCATACATAAATTTGATTCATGCCCATCTTCTCATTTTTATAAAACGTTACTCAGTTTGTAGTTCATTTTAGAAAGGAATCGTTATGAAACATTTTACCTGGAATCTTCAGCATCTCTTTGATCATGACACCGATCCAGAGATAGAAAAACAGCGAAAGGCTGTTATAAAGAAAAGTTATGAATTTATCAAGAAATGGAAACATAGAAAAGATTATCTCAGGGATCCTGTCATCCTGAGAGAGGCGTTAGATGATTATGAACGATGGAAAAGAACCTGTGGCACCAATGGTAAGGAAGGTTATTATTTCTGGCTGAGAACTTCACAGGACCAGAATAATCCCCTGCTCAAAGCAAAACATAATCATGCAGAAAATTTAAGCAAAAAAATTGAAAATGATATCCAGTTCTTCCATCTCCGCATAGCGAAAATAAGCAAACGCCATCAGAAACGATTCTTGGAATCTCCCTCCCTGAGATTGTATAAACATTTCTTAGAGCGTATTTTTGCGGAATCCCGTTACGTGCTGAGCGAACCTGAAGAAAAAATTCTCAATCTTAAAACATCTCCTTCGCATTCAAACTGGGTAAAAATGACATCGGGCTTCTTATCGAAAGAAGTGAGAATGGTTGTACGAGAGGACGGGAAACGGGATACGCTCTCATTCGCTGAGATACTGAGTCTTATGAATAGTCAGAAAAAGAGGGTAAGAGACACGGCATCAAAGGCATTCAATGATATTATGTATCAATACGTTGACGTTGCCGAGGCAGAGATTAATGCTATCCTGCAGAACAAGAAAATAGATGACGATCTCCGAAAGATTCCGAGACCTGACCTGACGAGACATATCAATGACGATATTGACAGCACAATTGTCGATACGCTTGTAAAGACCGTTTCTGACAAATTTGATATCTCAACACGGTTTTATGCACTGAAGGCAAACCTCATGAAAGTAAAGCGCCTCAAGTATCATGAAAGAAACGTAGAACTTGGCACTATTAACAAAACATACTCTTTTCAGGAATCCGTCAAACTCGTTTATCAGGCTTTACGGTCTCTCGACAGTGAGTTTGTAGAACTATTGACCCGGTTTATAGATAATGGTCAATTCGATGTTTATCCCAGAAAAGGGAAGGCCAGCGGGGCCTTCTGCGCTCATCACCTCATTTCCCAACCGACGTACATCCTCCTCAACCATACCAATAAACTCCGCGATGTCCTTACCTTGGCGCACGAAATCGGACACGGTATCAACAATGAGATCATAAAGGTAAAGCAGCATGCCTTGAATTTCGGAACCCCCACCTCAACTGCTGAAGTTGCAAGTACGTTCATGGAAGACTTCGTTCTGCAAAAAATACTGGAGAAAGCTGACGATGAATTGAAATTTTCAATTATGACGACGAAACTCAATGATGAAGTTTCAACAATATTCCGGCAGATAGCATGCTATCAGTTTGAACAGGAACTGCATCAGGAATTCAGGCGAAAATGTTACTTATCAAAAGAGGATATCGGGCAACTGTTCCAGAAGCATATGTCAGCTTATATGGGAAATGCTGTTGAACAATCCCCCGGTTCAGAAAACTGGTGGGTTTACTGGAGCCATATCCGCAGTTTCTTTTATGTCTATTCATACGCAAGCGGACTCCTTATTTCAAAATCTCTTCAGAATTCGGTCAAAGAAAATCCCCGGTTTATTAAGAAGGTCAAAGATTTCCTGTCAGCAGGTTTATCTGATTCACCTGAAGCTATTTTCAAAAAACTTGGGATAGACATAACGGACAGAAGATTTTGGGAAAAAGGGCTTGCAGAAATAGAAACTCTCCTGCATGAGACCGTGATGCTGTCAAAAAAACTTGGGAAAATTCGTTAGCATCTTATTATTCTGCATACTTTTTCCACAGAATACCCTGAAGATTTCCCCATGAATTCCCGCGGATATTTTTCAGAAAAAAATATGCCTCATAGTTTTATTCCGGGCCACTTCTCGATTGGTTCAGTAGATCGCACAATATGCATTCCGGCATCTGCAAATCTCTGGAATGCTGCATCTGCCTGTTCCGTGTAATCTCTGATACCTGGAATAACAACAGGAGATGTGCAGTCCTCCAGGAGATATACTTTTTCAATTAACCGGCGGTCCTTCGCAATGTCTTTCAAGAGATCATCAATCGTCCATGCTACACAATGACTTTTCGCCTGTCCTGCGATAATAACAACATCATACTGTATAAGCTTATAAAAAAACTTTTCACTTTTCTTTGCGAGAGGTTCTCCGTGCGGTCCTTCCAATACTTCCGGTCCGAGTACCGAGTAATGCTCCGTGAAAGGCTTATTGCCCTTGACATGAAAATCCGGCTGGCTATATCTGGCAACGCCGTGAAAAAAAATGGCTTCTTCAAAAGAGGCGACCAGTGCGTGCCCGATGCCACCCAACATGGCATGATAGGGCCATATAGTAAGGTCATACTTTCCGCCTTCTTTGAGCTTCATAGTATAATGGAGGAGTTGTTTCTGACCGAAGTCCTTATCAATATGGAAACTATAACAAAGTGCCTCGTTAAATCTCCAAACACCGTTCTGAATATCCTCAACAGAAATGAGGGTAAACGGAGCAGGATGCTCTCCTTTATCATTGATGAGATAGAGTTCATGAAAAATCTGCATTATTTCATGGGTGTCCATTGTGGGACAAATCTGTGTAATAAAACGAAGGTTACGATAGATGAATTCGCAGAGCCTCCTGTTATCATCAATCGCACCGGTCCCTGAACGTCCGCCTACATAAAGTTCAAAACCGGGAATACAAAACGTATTCTGTACATCAACGGCAACGAGACAAATTCTGAATATGTCATTTGAAGCAGGCTTTATCTGATATTTTTCAGCCCATTCCTGTGCGTCTTTAGACCTCTCCTGGTATGGGATTTTCCAGACCTCTCCAACTTTTTCCGGCTGATAATGCACTGGCAATGGAAGCTCATGTCGTGACATGTTTATCTCCTTGTCATCACTCCGGCCTGCCCGTTACACCGCACATTTCTTTTTAAGTTCAATCTCTACATTCCCGGGAACAAGACCTTTGAGAGATCCGCCTAGTGAAGCAACTTCCTTTATGATACTGGAGGTAATAAAACTGTACTCCTCGCTCGGCATCATAAAAACAGTCTCAACATCAGTTTTCAGTCTCCTGTTCATATGGGCCATCTGGAGTTCGTATTCGTAGTCAGAGATAGCTCTGAGACCGCGAAGGATAGCAATACCCTTTTTTCTTTCAACAAATTCAACAAGCAGGCCATGAAGCTCCTCTACCTTTGCCCGCTCATACCGCCTGAGGGATTCTTTTATCATATAGAGCCTCTCCTCTATTCTAAAGAGTGGTTTTTTCCTGTGGCTTGGTGCTACAGCAATAATCACCTCGTCAAAGATCCTCAGAGATCTTTCTACAAGGTCAATATGCCCATTCGTTATCGGGTCGAATGTACCCGGGTAAATCGCGATCCTTTTCATAATCAATCAACCTTTCCATAAACTGTTAACATAGTATCTCCATACCGGTAACTCTTTTTCATTATTATATTTCCAGTCTTCTCAGGAACTTTTTTTTTAAAAAAGTGCTCCACAATGATTATACCCTGCTGGTGTAAAAACCCTTTCTCTCCGATAAGAGGGAGCACCCTGTCTATCTCGTCTGAACCATAGGGCGGATCAACAAAACAGATATCCACGCTTTCCCCTGAATATCGGGCAACAAAATGACATGACCTGCCTTTTATAACATCTGCTCTCCCCTGAAATCCAAGTTTCGTAATGTTTTCCTTTATTGTTCTCACTCTTGCATAACTCTGTTCTATAAACACAGCTTTTTTTGCTCCCCTCGAAAGTGCCTCAAGTCCAACAGTCCCTGTTCCTGCATAGAGGTCTGCAAAGAATGCGTTATTTATCCTGTTTCTGATTATATCAAAGAGTGCTTCCCTCACCTTGGAAGATGTTGGCCTGAGCTGTTTCCCTTTTGAGGTCTGAGACAAGAGCTTTTTTGTAGCCGTACGTCTTCCTTTAGCGATACCTGCTGATATCCTCATTTGGCTTATATATTACTACAAGCACCTATGGTGTTCAATAATGCATGCATTTTTCATCAAACAGCGATCAGTTAACCCGAAAAATGTATCTATAGAAATTATACGTAGGGCATGTGTGCGGAAAAAGCTTTCCATTTCGCCTCGGTCTCCTCGGGCGACTTGTTCTCCTCGGCGAATCCGCTGGGGCGGACCGGGTCAAGTGAATCCGCCTGAGTGCGGATGCTCCCTCTGTAAGACGTTTGTTTTTTCTCCGCCGTAGAGACAGCGGAGTATCCTGAAATATCCCCTCCCTTGACGGGAGGGGATTCACCCTATGGAATAATTTTTTTTCTTCTTATTCCACGGGGTAAAGGGGAGGATGCCCAATCATCTTCAATCACCCCCACCCTCCCCCGTCAAGGGGGAGGGAAGTATATGGTAACCCCACAGCAGAGACTATGGGGTATTGAAAATTTAATAAACCAGTATATGTTCGTGCAAAAAAGATAGAGTCCATAGAACAGCACATGTCAATTTGTCTATGCCTCGTAGAGGAAAGGTTTTTCCGCATATATGCCTGACAGTCATTGCATGTTTCGGGTTAATTCAGATTGCGCGTTTTAGGGAGGAATATTGTATCCCTAACACTTCAACAACTTTTATGAATGTAGAGCGGGAAAAATGTTATGGACGCTTATTATTCTTTGGCGGAAAATAAAATTTCTGAAAAACCTTCTTTTCATGTTCGTTGAGGCTGTTCCAGAAGGGAGATTTTTTCAGGTACTGCTCCCTCTCCTGCTCTGGCATCTGATGAAGATTTTTGTATTTCTGTATTGTCTCTTTTCTTTTCTCGGGTGGCATGCTCTTTATGATTTTCAATCTTCTCTGCAATATTATTCTATCGCCATTCTTGAGTTCCTTGTATACCTCAAATCTCCTCTTAAGTTTCGCCTTTTCTTCCCCGGAAAGTTCATGGAATGTCTTGTAATTTCTCTTTAAATTCTCCTGTTTTTCAGGAGGAAGACTCTTCCATTCATTGTATCGCCGCTGTATTTCATACCGTTGTTGGGGGCTCATATTCTCCCATTTTTTCTTATTGTCCGGTTGCATCCTGTCCTGTGCAAGGACGATTCCCGGGCAACAGAAACCAATAATAAGACATACGAAAACCAGCCTTCTCATGCCGCGCAATACCCCATTGAACTCCTCTGGTCCATATGTTCCTCAACAAACGGAAGATAATCGATGGTTTTCAATACCTCAACGGTTTCATAAAAATCCTTCTCCTCGAGGAGCTGCAAGTTCTTTATAATCTCAGTGTCATCTACCATAACGCTTTCAACAGTGCCCGGCTGTCGCATCTCTCTCTGATCGGTGATGAGAGCCGTTTGATCATGGTCGCCCAATTCTCGATAGAAAAAGACGATGCTCAGAGCAATGATAAAAACTGCCGCAACAGGTAATAATATTCGCATAACATTAAACGTTTTTTCCCTTTTTACAGCCTTCCTGATAGACTCTTTAAGATGCGCTGGTGGGTGTTTAACTTCCCATAAAGAAAGGGAATTCCATGCCTCTGAAAGACTGTCGAATTCAGCTTTGCAGAGCGGGCACTGTGATAGATGACTGCCAACCATTTCTTTTTGTTTCAATGGTAGTTCGTCGTCCATATAGGCTGAAAGATTCTCTTGTACCCACTGGCAGTTCATAATTCCTCCTTTTATATTAAACATAAAAATACCTATTTTGTTTCTTGTGAGACATGTCCAATGCTCTTTGCAAGAAAATTCTTTGCCCTGTGTACCCTCAGCTTTACAGCGTTTACGGTACAGCCTAATATGTCCGCTACCTCCTCATAAGAAAGGCCGTGATATTTTAAAAGGAGTACCGCTATCCTTAAGTTCGCCGGCAGTGCTTTCACGGCATCAAGTACCCGCTGCTTGACCTCTGCTTCTTCGAGTTTTGAAACAGGACTATTGTCCAAAGAAGGCAATTCCGGAAGCATCTCGTCTTCAATTGAAAAAATAGTAGCAGATTTTTTCTTTCTCAGTTCATTAAAGCATAAATTTTTTGTTATCGTATAGAGCCAGGTTGAAAATTTTGCCTTGGGGGTATATGTACCTGCAGCCTTGTATACCCTGAAAAAAACTTCCTGTGTAATGTCTTCGGCCTCCGGAGAATCGTAAAGAAACCGATATGCAAGTTTATACACGGTCTGGTAGTGTCTGGCTACGAGTTCCTCAAATGCAGCATCATCGCCTTTTTTAACAAGCTCCATGAGGGATATATCTCTGTCACTATTCTCCATCACTCAACTCTTTAACAGAGCGATATACGTATCGCATAAATCGTAAATGGGTTTCCCCGTCTTTGTGAATCAGGGACATATTGGAGGGTTTGTAAAATATGCGTCCGGAGCAACATATCCCCTTATAGCTACTCGTCTCCCCTCGACGGCAATCCTGCCTTCCGAAAATAAACGTATCGCCTCAGGATATATTTGATGCTCTAATGAAAGTATCCTTTCTGATAGGGTTTCTTCAGTATCGTCTTGGAGCACTGGCACTGCTGCCTGTATTATAATCGGACCCGTATCAATACCTTCATCGACAAAATGTACCGTGCAGCCGGTGATCTTAACCTGGTAATCAAGCGCCTGCAATTGTCCGTGTAGTCCGGGAAATGATGGAAGGAGTGCAGGATGTATATTCATTATCATGTTAGGGAAGGCATCAATGAGAGGCTTGCCCACGATCCTCATAAAGCCCGCCAGAATAACCAGTCCAACTCCTCTTTCCGTCAATGCTTTAGCAATCTCTGCAAAAAAAGCATCCCTTGAACGATACTCTTTGGGCTCCATAATGAGATATGGAATACCATATTTTTCCGCCCTTTCTATAGCAAAAGCTGATGCGTTATCCGTTATCAAGACTGCTATCTCTATCCTGAGTCTTCCGGAATTCATTGCATCAATTATGGATTGAAAATTCGATCCTCTCCCTGATGCAAGAACACCAATTCTTAACATACAGACATCCTTTCCGTCGTGCTATAACCGGATATCAATGCGTGCTCCGTTTCTCAGGTCCTTTATCCAGCTTGCGTAGCTCTTTTCGAACTTTTCATCGAATAGCCTGTTCTTTATTTCTTCCTTTAATGATTCATCTGTTTTCGCAGCCTTCTTGTCCTCAAGCTTTATGATATGAAGTCCATGCTGTGTCCAGAAAGGCTTGCTGTAATCCCCTATCTTCATATCAGAAAGCGCTTCGATGAATTCTTTAGTCATAAATTTCTTCTGAATATATCCCAGGTCACCACCGAGCCTTCCAGAAGGGTCTTCAGAATATTCCTGGGCAAGACGGGAGAAATCTTCGCCCGCTTGAATCCTTCCCGCGATATTCAATGCCTTTTTCTCCAGTTCATTTTTTATTTCATCATTTTCTGGCATCTTGAAAAAAATCTGCCTCAGTTTGTAAGATTCATCCAGGACAAATTTATCTTTATGTTCATTATAGAACTTTTCTACATCATGGCCAGATACAACAATCTTGCTTCGTACCTGCTGATTAACCAGTTTACTGATGAGAATTTGTTCTGACAGCCTTTTTTTATATTCATCAAAGGTTAACCCTTCCTGCTCAAGAGAAGCCTTGAGCGCTTCGTCCGTCAATTCATACTTCTTTTTGATATTTTCGATCGCCTCTTCAACATCCTCCGGCGATGCTTCAATTCCCAAACGTTGAGCTTCCTGCACCTGAAGTCTTATATCGATAAGTCGTTCGAGAAATTCCTCTTCATGTTCTTTAAATATTTTCCTGCGTTCTCCTTCATCAAGCATCTTTATATCATCATTTGCTTCTCTTTCCATCATTTGGTAAAGTTCGCTCCATGTTATGACCTCTTTATTGACCTGTGCAACAACGCGGTCGAGGAGGATAGCAGCATCCAGGAGATGCAAATTTATAAGGAAAGAATAGAATACAAAGATAAGCAATATTCTCTTTAAAAGGGATTTTGTTTTCATATGTCGTAAATTATAAAACATACAAAACCAGTTTCTCAATGGAGTATCCCTCACTTTATCGAATTATGAACATTCTTTACCATTCCAAAACAATGAACTACCCCGCAGCAAGGACCACAAGTTATACGCTCGCTATACATCTTGTCAATATAATAAATAATGTTTTTGTTATAATAAATAATGTTGTTACGTGAGTATCTTGCAGTCACATGTCAACTTTTTGTGCAATAACTTGCGTGTTATAATTAATCTTGACATTATATATTTTCCTATGATATGGTGCACTTCACTCTTTAATAGTGCCTGTGTATAAAGTAATATGCATTGTATTTTTTCATTCCGAACGCCTCGCTGTCATTCCGAGCGGAGGGAGGAATCTTGTCGTTAGGGCTCAGTGCAGGCTCCGAGAGAAACCTTAAAATTACAAGATTCCGATCGCGGAGCACGTTCGGGATCGGAATGACAGGAACAGAGACTCGTTGATTGAGACACACGTTACACAGAAATTTAACGTTATGGAACAATCCCTTGAAAGTATACTAAAGAACAGCGAAAGAAACGATGGTAATATATTATCGATCCTCCAGGACGTGCAGGAAACCTTTGGATATATCCCCGAGGAATCAGTAGACTGGCTATCAAGAAGACTCGACATACCGGCAAGCCGCATATTCGGCATTATTACGTTCTATTCTCAGTTCCATTTAAAACCTAGAGGCGAAAATATAGTTACTGTCTGCCGTGGTACAGCGTGTCATGTAAAAGGGTCCGAAAAGCTCATCAACAGGCTTTACATGGAACTGGGTATCCCTCCTGAAGAAGATACAACCGATGACCTCAAATTCACTGTTGAAAAGGTTAATTGTCTTGGTGCGTGTGGTATAGCGCCGGTCGTCGTGTTCAACAAAGACGTCCATGGTAAAATGTCACTGGATAAACTAACAAAGGTTATAAGAAAGTTGCGGTCAGATGAATAAAAATATTCAAATTAAGGTATGCACCGGTACAGGCGGAACCGCAGCTGGCGGCAATGAAGTATTGTCTATTTTTGAGAAAAAACTGTCCTCATCAGCTATAGCTACTAGATGTTTGGTGCAGAAAGTCGGCTGCAGGGGTTTTTGTGTAAAAGATGTCCTTGTCGATATTATTATTGATGAAAATAAGACGACTTACAAATCAATAACACCGGATATGGTTGAGAGAATCATCAAGGAACATATTATCGAAGGGAATCCGGTTAAAGAATGGACCGTCGGCGAAAAATATCACAATTTTCACAAAAAACAGGTCAAAGTTGTTCTTGCTCACTGCGGGGAAATAGACCCTGAGGATATCAATGCTTACAGATCAGTTGGAGGTTACGGTGCGGCACACATGGCCCTCACGTCAATGAGTCCTGAAGAAATTGTTGAAATCATCAAGAGTTCCAAACTGAGGGGTAGGGGCGGTGCAGGTTTTCCCACAGGAATAAAATGGGAAGTTGGATTAAAGATAGAGTCTGACGTGAAATATGTCATATGTAACGGTGACGAAGGAGACCCCGGGGCTTTTATGGACAGGTCTATCATGGAAGGAGACCCTCACTCCGTCATCGAAGGAATGATTATCTGTGCAAAGGCGACCGGCTCTCATAAAGGTTATATCTATGTCAGGGCGGAATATCCTCTTGCCGTCAAAAGGCTCCAAATTGCTATAGATCAGTGTTATGATGCAGGGCTTCTTGGGAAGAACATTCTCAATACCGGTTTCGATTTCGATATTCATATATTTCAGGGAGCGGGCGCCTTCGTCTGCGGTGAAGCGACAGCCCTCATGCGTTCAATCGAAGGGAAACGGGGTATGCCGACCCCCAAGATCTGGCGTTCTGCTATTAAGGGTCTTTGGGATAAACCAACGGTTCTCAACAATGTAGAGACCTTTGCAAACGTACCGAAGATTTTACTCAAGGGACCAAAATGGTACAAGAGCCTTGGAACCGAAAACAGTGGGGGCACGAAAGTTTTTGCTCTCACGGGAAAGGTAATTAATTCTGGGCTCATAGAGGTTCCTCTGGGAATGACTCTGAGAGAAATCATCTACGACATCGGCGGAGGAATAGAAGGTGGCAGGTCCTTCAAGGCGGTTCAGACAGGAGGGCCATCAGGGGGGTGCATCCCGGCAGATTTTCTCGATCTTGAGGTTGATTATGAGACTATTGCGCAGGTCGGATCAATCATGGGATCAGGAGGAATGGTCGTTCTCGACGAAACAAATTGCATGGTTAATACCGCTCAGTTCTTTCTTGAATTCACACAAGCAGAATCCTGCGGCAAGTGTACGCCGTGCAGGATAGGAACAAAGAGGATGCTCGAGATATATTACAGAATCACATGCGGAGACGGGAGGGACGGAGATATTGAGATCCTTGAGGAAATCGGACACTATATAAAATCAATGTCACTCTGCGGATTGGGCATGACGGCCCCGAATCCAGTTCTCAGCACCATAAAATATTTCAGAAATGAGTATGAGGCTCATATAAGAGATAAAAAATGCCCGGCCGGCGTATGCAAAGACTTAATAACGTACTCAATCATTGAAGACCTCTGTACCGGTTGCGGAGCATGCAGACGCGTATGTCCATCCGGAGCTGTCTCTGGGATAAAAAAAGCACCACATAAAATAAACCCGGAACTCTGTGTAAAATGCGGGTCCTGTTTCGACGCATGCAAGTTTAATGCGATTTTGAAATCATGACGTCGGGTACTTAAGATTATGGTTACATTGACAATAGACGGTCAGAAGGTCACTGTAAGAAAACTTACAACGATCCTTGATGCTGCTCAGAAGCTCGATATCCCGATCCCTACCCTTTGCCATCACCCGGACCTTTTGCCCTTTGGAGGTTGCAGAATGTGCGTTGTAGAGGTCGCCGGCATTAAAAAACCTGTAACGTCCTGTACGACCTTCGTAAAAGAAGGAATGGAGGTTATTACGACCAGCCCTTCTTTGGAAAATTTGCGAAGGACCAACCTCGAGCTCATCCTCTCCGATCACCCGAACGACTGTATGGTATGTGAACGAGCAGGTGACTGCAAGCTCCAGGAACTTGCATATTTCTACGGCATCCGTGAAAACAGATTTCTCGGAGAAAGAAGGATGTATGCAAAAGAAGACCTTAATCCTTTCCTCGCAAGAGACATGGAAAAATGCATACTCTGCGGACAATGCGTGCGGGTATGTGATGAAATTCAGGGAGTCGGAGCAATTGATTTTTCCTACAGGGGTTTCAGGACAAAAATATGTCCTCCGTATGAAAGGGATCTTGACTGCGAGTTCTGTGGACAGTGCGTTGCAGTATGTCCTACCGGGGCATTGACCGGCAGGTCGTGGACTCATCAGGGAAGGCTTATAGAAATAAACGAGGTTGAAACAATTTGTCCCTACTGCGGATGCGGATGTAACATTACCCTCCACGTCAAGCGCAACGAGGTTATTCGCGTCACTTCAAAAAGAGATACGATTAATGAAGGATGGCTTTGCGCCAAGGGAAGATTTGGTTACGGTTTTATAAACAGCCCTGATAGATTGACAAAGCCTCTTATCAGAATAGCTCAAAAAGGAAGTTCAGTAGCCGATATTAAAGAGACAACCCCCCCCCTACCCCCCTTTACTAAAGGGGGGCGTGGGGGGATTAATAATGCCTCACTCTTTAAAGAGGTTACATGGGACGAAGCCCTCGAATACGTTTCAAAAAGGCTTAAAGAGATAAAGGAAAAGCATGGCGCAGATTCTATCGGGGGACTCTCATCGGCACGGTGTACAAGCGAAGAAAACTTCCTGTTCCAGAAATTTATGCGGGCTGTCATCGGCACGAACAATATCGACCACTGTGCACGTTACTGACACAGCTCTACAGTGGCCGGTCTGGCCACCGTATTCGGCTCAGGTGCCATGACAAACTCCATCCCTGAGATACAGAATCATGACGTTATTTTTGTCATCGGCTCCAATACTACTGAAACACATCCTATAATAGGGTTAAAAATGAAAAAAGCGGTAAGAAAAGGCGCGGAACTCATTGTTGCCGATCCGAGAAGAATCGATCTCGTCCGTTTTTCCCAGTTATGGCTCCAGCACAAACCAGGCACTGACATAGGACTTTTAAACTCCATGATGCATGTTATGTTGAAAGAAAACATGGTTGATAAAAAATTTATTGACGAACGGACAGAGGGGTTTGAAGATTTCAGGAAATCTCTCGATGAGTATACCCCGGAGCTGGGGGAAAAGATTACCGGTGTTCCGAAAAAAGATATCATACGGGCTGCCCGGCTTTACGGAAATGCCGTACGGCCCGGTATTTATTACACCATGGGAATCACACAACATAAACACGGCACAGAGAATGTTTTAGCCATAGCTAATTTAGCATTGATGACAGGCAATCTCGGGAGGGAAAGCACCGGCGTTAATCCCCTCAGGGGACAGAACAATGTCCAGGGTGCAACGGATATGGGCTGCATCCCTAATTTCTACCCAGGTTATCAGAAAGTCGACATCCCAGGCGTCAGGCATAAATTTGAGATGGCATGGGGAGCAAAGCTCTCTGAAAAAATCGGCCTCACCGCAACTGAGATGATCAATGAGGCTTTGAATGGGACGCTCAAGGCTTTATATGTCATGGGCGAAAACCCTGTGCTCAGCGATCCTGACATGAATCATACGATAGAAGCACTGAAAAATCTGGACTTTCTCATTGTTCAGGATATATTTTTAACAGAAACGGCGGAGCTCGCGGACATCGTGCTTCCTGCCGCCTGTTTTGCGGAAAAAGATGGCACGTTCACAAATACGGCGAGAAGGGTGCAAAGGGTAAGAAAAGCGGTAGAACCTCCCGGAGAGGCAAAAGAAGATTCGAGAATAATCATGGAAATTGCCGGGTTACTTGGATACATAATGATCTATGATCATGTCGGTGAGGTATTCCATGAAGCAGGCAAGTTATGGCCTGCGGTTGCCGGTATTACGTATGACAGGATCGAAAAGCTCGGCCTGCACTGGCCCTGTCCAACACGCGATCATCCGGGAACGCCCTATCTCTTTAAAGGAGGATTTCCAAGAGGGAAGGCCTCATTCACTGCCGTCACATACAAACCATCTGACGAATTGCCTGACGATGCATATCCTTTTTTACTCTCGACAGGAAGGCAGCTTTTTCAGTATCATACAGGATCAATGACAAGAAAAATTGAAGCAATCAATACAATATCGCCTGAGGCTTACATGGAAATTCATCCTGACGATGCAAAACAGATAGGGGTGAATACCGGAGAAAGCGTCAAGGTTTCTTCACGCAGGGGGTCAATTAACATCAAGGTTAAAATTACTGAAAAAATATTGAGGGGCATGGTTTTTATCCCGTTTCACTTTAGAGAGGCTGCGGCAAATGTACTGACCAACACTGCACTGGACCCCATATCAAAAATACCTGAGTTGAAGGTCTGTGCAGTTAAAATAGAGACGTCAAGTTAATTTATTACTAACGTTAAACATGATATATAATTAGAGGAGGAGATAAATTATGGTAAAAGCAGAGCAACTGAAAAACCAGGTTTTATTCCAGGACCTTGATAAGGCAGGTCTCACGAAAATGGCAAAAATCGTAAAACAGGTTTCTTTAAAAAAGGGGGAGCAACTTTTCAAAGAGAAAGATGATACCCACGGCCTCTATCTCATTAATTCCGGAAAGATCGAAATCTCAAGGGTAACTGCCGATGGCTGGAGACAAACACTTGTTGTCCTGACAGCCGGTCACTTCTTTGGAGAATTGTCCATCCTTGAAAAAAGACACCACGTTGCAACAGCTGTTGCCCTCGATAATACAGAGCTCTTTCTCATTCCGAAAGATGATTTTGAACGATTGATGGTCGACGACATGGTCGTCGCATGCAATATCATTAAAAGGATTGCCATAGTGATGAGTAAAAACCTGCGGCAGATGAACGACAAATTTCTCAGCGCCCTGATCAGCTATTAAGTTTCTATCTTTACATTACCTGCTCAACTGACTATATTGAGCTTTTATTGAAAGGAGGTCTTCCCACATGTCACTCGATCCAACAAAATATGCAGACTGGCAGATTGCAGAAGCAGCAGAAAAGAAAATGAAGACGTCTCAACAACTTGCCGAGGAATTAGACATTAAGAATGACGAACTCCTTCCCCACGGGCATTATATTGCTAAGGTTGATTTTGCAAAGGTCCTCAAGAGGCTTAAAAACAAGCCTGACGGAAAATTTATCGAGGTAACTGCAATAACACCGACCCCTCTCGGGGAAGGCAAATCTACGACAACACTCGGGCTCCTACAAGGTCTGGGGAAACGCAAAAAAAATGTAGCTGCGTGTATACGGCAGCCTTCCGGTGGTCCGACAATGAACATCAAGGGTTCAGCTGCCGGGGGCGGATTATCTCAGTGTATCCCTCTTACAGAGTTTTCCCTCGGCCTTACAGGTGATATCAATGCAGTCATGAACGCACACAATCTTGCCATGGTTGCCGTAACCTCCCGCATGCAACATGAATTCAACTACGATGATAAGCAGCTCGCAAAGAGGAATCTGAAGCGGCTTAACATAGATCCAAAGAATGTTGAAATGGGCTGGGTCATGGATTTTTGTGCCCAAGCGCTCCGGAATATTATTATCGGCATCGGCAGCAAGATGGACGGGTTTATGATGCCCTCGAAGTTCGGCATAGCTGTCTCTTCCGAGGTTATGGCAATCCTGTCTGTTTTCAGCGACCTTGCAGACTTCCGCAAGAGGATCGGAGGTATTGTCGTAGCCTATGACAAAAAGGGGACACCTATTACCACAGAAGACCTCGAGGTTGCAGGAGCAATGACAGCCTGGATGCGAAATGCCATCAACCCGAACCTCCTGCAATCCCTTGAAGGACAACCCTGTTTTGTTCACGCAGGGCCGTTTGCCAATATTGCAGTAGGTCAATCGTCGATTGTCGCTGATAAGATATGTCTCAAATTAACTGATTATCACGTCACGGAATCAGGGTTTGGCGCTGATATAGGATTTGAAAAATTCTGGAACGTGAAATGCCGTTATTCAGGCAATATTCCCAATGTCTCGGTAATCACCGCAACAATACGGGCACTCAAGCATCACGGCGTTAAAGCAGGTGCCCCCCAGGTCGTCCCCGGCAGGCCGATCCCGAAGGAATATTTCAGGGAAAATCTCACATGGCTTGAAGACGGCATGTCAAATGTCATTCATCACATTAATACTGTTAAAAAGGCCGGGATTAATCCTGTTGTCTGTATAAACCGTTTCCACACCGATACCAATGCAGAAGTGAAATTGACAAGAAAAATGTGTGAAGAGGCCGGTGCGCGTGTCGCCGAGTCCAATCACTGGAAATATGGCGGTGCGGGCGCCCTCGAATTAGCGGATGCAGTTATCGATGCATGCAATGACAGGGTCAATTTTAAGTTCCTTTATGAACTTGACACCCCTTTACGCAAACGTGTCGAACTCATTGCAAAGGAAGTCTATGGAGCAGACGGGGTAAGCTATTCGCCGGAAGCAACAGCAAAAGCAGAACGTTTCGAAAAAGATCCAAAATTCAGAGACTATGCAACCATGATGGTGAAAACCCATTTATCGCTCTCTCACGATCCTGCAATCAAGGGTGTTCCTAAAGGATGGACATTGCATGTTCGCGATTTTCTCACATACGGCGGTGCACGTTTCATCTGCCCCGTAGCAGGAAATATCAGCCTGATGCCCGGAACAAGCTCTGACCCGGCATACAGACGGGTTGATGTCGACGTAAAAACAGGCAGGGTTAAGGGACTGTTCTAAACAACATAGTCAACGCTTTCTCGCGGGGATAACCGAAGAATGTTATCCCAACGAATATTTTGTTACCATGAAAAAAACAGGATTCCTCTACGACGACGTCTTCCTTAAACACGAAATGCCTCCAGGTCACCCTGAATCGCCCCAGCGACTCATAAAAATAGTCGATACATTGAAAAACGCTCCCCTCTGGAATAATCTCATCCATATAAAACCACGCCGTGCTGAGCGGGAAGATATTCTGACTGTTCATACAAAAAACTATTTTGAGACTATTAAAACCTTTACCGGCTTCTATGACCCGGATACATATGTTTCACAGGATTCTTTTGAGGCTGCATCATTCGCAGCCGGCGCTGTCATTGAGGCGGTCGAAAGGTGCAGAAAAGGCGATATTGAACGGGCATTCTGTGCCGTAAGACCCCCGGGACATCATGCTGAAATCGATCGTGCCATGGGTTTCTGTATCTTCAACAATGTTGCCGTCGGAGCACGATATGCCCAGAAAACCGGATTCGAAAAGGTCTTTATTATTGATTTTGACGTTCATCACGGAAATGGGACACAACACATATTCGAAGACGACAATTCAGTCTTTTACTTCAGCACACACCAGTATCCCCATTATCCCGGGACAGGCCGGAAACAGGAACAGGGAACGCATAAAGGTACGGGTTATACCAGGAATATTCCTTTACAACACGGGTCTGATGACAGAGATTACATAAAAATATACCGTGAAACGCTGCCATCCCTCGTGAAAACATTCAAGCCGGATATCATCATCGTCTCGGCAGGTTATGATATTCATGCAAGGGATCCTCTCTCGGATATCCGGATCTCAAACGAAGGGATCAGAAACATTGTACGGGGAATTCTGTCATGCACATCTGTTACAGGCGGCTCACGCCTTCCTTGTATTTTTGCTCTTGAGGGCGGATATAATCTTACCGCTCTGAGTGAATCGGTCTTAATAACTATCAGCGATATGTTGCAAGATACGCATTAACCCGGAAAATGCAATTGATTTTAGAATCGGAGGCAAAGTCGTCTTCAAAGTCTTTTGATTTCAATCCCGACTTATGTCGGGACAAAAGACTTTTCAGCCAACCGTGCCTCCGATAAATGCATTTTTCGGGTTCAGGTGCTCGCAATGACAAATAGAGCAAGGTATTACGCTGCTTATCGCTGGTCGGGATATTACTCAGATGATGCGATCTTTTTCTTTAAATTGAGGGCTTCCGCAACAAGATCCATAAGTGCCTCTACCTTGAACGGTTTATTGAGAACGAGATCTGCACCGCTTTCTTTCATTTTCTTATCGTCTATCTGAATGCCCCAGCCGGTAATCAACGCTACGGGGACAGTCTCATCCTGGGATTTTATATGCCGTGCGATCTCCCACCCGCTCATTCCGGGCATGCCAATGTCTGTGAATACGAGATCGATCCCACCTTGATTAAAAATCTCGAGTCCCTCTTGTCCTGAAGCAGCCGTAATGACGCGATGTCCGCTCTGTATCAGTAAATTTTTCATGATATTTCTCACCATCTCCTCATCGTCTATGACCAGAATAGTAGAGCTCGCTATCTCTTTTTTGGCAATGGTTTTCCGTTCATGCTCGTCTTCCTTGAATTCCAGGGAGACGGGTAAAAAGATATTCACCGTCGTCCCTTCCCCTTCTTTACTTTCTACAGCAATACGCCCCCCCTGCCTCGTAATAATACTGTATGCAATGCTGAGACCCAGTCCGTCACTTACTACTCCTTTCGTAGTGAAAAATGGGTCAAAAATCTTCCTCTTGATATCTGCTGATATGCCTATCCCCGTATCGCTGACCTGTATCAGAACTTCTTCGTTCACTCTTCTCGTCTCTATAGAAATTATGCCTCCTTTCGGCAGGGCGTCAATTGAATTGAAAACGATATTTGTCAGCACTTCTCTGAGTTCAGACGGATTACCCAGCACAGGGGGAATATCATCGCTTAACCGGGTCACCAATTCGATATGGATACCCATTTCCTGTGATTGGTCTTTCCATCGCGGCTTCGACATCTCCTTTATTTCTCTGACAATCCTATTGATATCAACTTTTGAATATTCTTTGTCAGTCCGTATTCGCGTAAATTCCTGTATGCGCCTCACCGTCTCGGCAGCATCCAGTGCAGCTGTCTCTATGACCTGCAACTGTCCTTTTATTGCATTTATATCCATCGTTTCAATCTGTCGGGAAAGCAACTCCGTATTTCCCATAATGATAGCCAGTGCATTATTAAAATCATGTGCAACGCCTGAAGCCATTTGACCAATGGCTCTCAGCTTCTCTGACTGGATAAGTTGTTCCTCGATAAGTTTTCTCTCACTGATGTCCCTCATGATCATCTCGAGCCCCACGATCTCTCCCTTGTGAGAATACGGCCTGTCTCCGATTTCGAGAAAGAGAACCTTCCCATGCTTATCTAACATCCTGACCTCATACATGTCTCCGAGGACTTTTTCTAATAAACGTTTTTCAAACCGTTCACGGGCTTCGGGAATATCTTCCGGATGAACGAAATCCAAATATCTTTTATTTTTCAATTCACTTTCAGGATACCCGAGCATGCTAATGAATCGCATATTATAGATACCGAGCTTCCCATCTGGTTTCATAAAAACTGCGATTGCGTCATTTATGTTTTCAAATAATTCTCTATATTTCTCCACTGACTCTTGCAGTTCCTTTTCTAATCTTTTCTTTTCTAATGCTAATCGTTGCTTATCAATAGATTTTTTGACTATCGCCCTGAGTTCCTCGATATCAAACGGTTTGGTTACAAATGCATCTGCCCCTCTATTCAGAGCCTTGATGGCGTTCTCAGTACTTGCATACGCTGTCATCATGATGACACTCAGGTCTGAAGCCGTCTTCTTGAGAATTTCCAGCAATTCTACCCCATCGATATCTGGAAGCTTTATGTCCAGGAGAGCTATATTAAAACCATTATCTTTTATGTAAGATATTCCTTCTGAAGCGGTATTAGCGGTTGAAATCTGGTATCCATCCAATTCAAGGATGCGTGCAAGTGTCTTGCACATTCCCTTGTCATCATCAATGATTATGATAGTCGGTTTATCGATATCGGTATACATCTTTCTCACAGAGAGAATACACGCCAAGTCTTATTTTTTTGGTAAAGATGTTTCCTCCTCTACGATGGGCACCCGTACGGTAAAGGTTGTTCCTTTCCCAACCTCACTCTCAAGCATTATATGTCCTCCGTGCCGCTCGATGATCCCCTGGGTGACAGCCAAACCTAACCCTATCCCTTTTGCTTTTTTTGTAAACAGGGCATCGAAGATTTTCTCCTGGTCTCTTTCATGTATTCCAGCGCCAGTATCTGCGAATTTGACCTCAATAAAACCTTCATGTTCTCTACTCGATATCTCTAAAGTGCCTCCTCTTTCCATAGCCTGGTAAGCATTCAAGATGAGGTTATAAAACGCCTGTCGTATTTGATATTGATCAATGAAGGCTCTTTTCATGTCGGGCTGGAGATTCATGATAATCCTTATATTCTCCGGCTTATTGGTAATAGAAACAGCATACCCGATAATAGCATTGATATCTTCCGGCTTCATGAGCGGGTTTGAAATGAGAGAAAAATTGAGCAGGTCTCTAATAATTTTGTCGGAAAGGCTTATTTCATTCTCTATGATATGAAGGAATTCATTAATACTCGGGTAGTGTTCCATTACCCCAGCCTGGGTTAACTGGTCACGTAAATAGTACGCAGAATTTTTGATCACTCCGAGAGGATTTCTCAATTCATGGGCAACACTGGCAGCAAGCTGTCCTATTGCAGCCAGCTTTTCAGACCTGATCAGACGGTCCTGAGTTCTCTGTAATTCCAGACTGCTCCTCTCCAACTCTATGGTCCTCTGCTCCAATGACTCCTTGGATGCCTCTAATTTCAACTGGTTATCAATTAATTCAGCATAAATTTTGTCTATAACCTGGATGATCTCCTGCCACATTTGCTCTTCCATTTGCCTGTGGACAACATTGTCTGTGACATCCTTTGCAGTATGAACAAACCGTGTGATTTCTCCGTTCCCTTCTCTTACGGGGTAAACAGTAATAGATACATGGTGTTGTGAGCCTTTATCATGCGGAGCAGCATGAATGTGCGTTGCAGAGCTTGATTTACCTGTGACGAGCACATCAGATAACGGGCAGATATCAAAAGGGCCCTGGCATGGGAAATCGAGTCCGTGTGTTACATAGTAACAACGTTTATTAAAAATATCGGAACCATACTTATCTATTGCATACTTGTTTGCCCAGAGTACTTTGTAATCTCTCGATATGAGCATTATCTCATCATCGATTCCCCTTAGGATTTTCTCGAATATCTGTTTATCTTGCATAGTCTTTATAATGTACAACGTAAATGATTATTGTGTAAGATTTACAATTTTATCATATGCACAGTACATACGAGACAGGGATCAAATGACCTGACCACATGCCCGACTTCTACGGGATTATCTTCATCCTCAATATGAATTCCATTCAGTGCCTGTTCACACGGCCCGTGCTGATCAAAGGAATCTCTGGGAGAGAGGTTCCATGCAGTAGGGGTGATAATCTGGTACCGCTTGATCCGGTTGTCAGTAATAGATATCCAGTGACCAAGTGCTCCCCTCGCAGCCTCAATAACTCCTACGCCCTCTGCTTCAGCCGGGACCTTCGGCTTCTTATAAAACTGACCCCTGGGGTTAATCCCGCGCAACCAGATTCCAAGCTGTTTTACCAGTCTTACAGCCTCATGGAGCCGTGCTAGGACCCTTAAAAATACGCTCGGCCCCGATTTTTCAAAGATATCGCAAATCAAAGAATCTCTGTCCAGCACCATGCGTGCCAAAGGGCCTGTTTCAACAACATTATTATCGTAACGCGGTGATTTACTCCAGCTATATGCTCCTTCCTTATCAGGGTCCGGCTCAGTAATACCTTCCGAAGGATGCAATCCACCGTTATACCCTTTTAAAAATGAGTATTTTATGTATTCGTAAATTTTCTCCTGATCGAACGGATGAACCCCGTTATGATAATAACCGGATGCAAACGATGTCCCGTTGTCAGGCTGTTCAAATGCTCCATATGATATAAATTTACCGGTTCCCCTGCCGATCTTGTCCAACCCTATTTCTCTTGCATAACGTATGTATGTCCCCATATCACTCTTATGATGGTTTTTTTCTCCTAACCATTGTTCCAGATCATCTGAACTCTTATTCCCCAGCCAACAATCGATATCACATCCTATAAGACTTTTTTCTATATAATCCTGTATCTCCCTTAAGAGACCGATTGCCTTTGTCTGACGCGACATGGTTATGCTATTGGTCACCCCGCCCGGCTGAAAAACAAGGGTGTTTGGCCATTTTCCCGCAAAAACACCCATGAGCTCCAGCATACTTGGACGGGCCTGAATCGCCTTCAGATAAGAGGTGCCTTTAAAAGGATAAAAACGTTCGACAATCTCCTGATAATCTGAATAAGAAGCATAATTTTTATTGGTTAAATCAGGGGCAAAGAGGACATAAAACTGTATGATATGTCCCATAAGGTTTTCTATGGCAAGAACGATATTCCCAACTATAAATGCATTGTCCGGCATGTGACATTTCCACGCATTTCTCAAAGCCGTCGCACTTGCCAACCCGTGTGATGCACCACAGATACCACAGATTCTGGGAGTAAACACGATAGAATCCATAGGATCCCTGCCTTTTAACATCATCTCGAATCCTCTGAACATGACCCCCTTGGACATTGCGTTCTGCACAATACCATCTTTTACCTCGACCGTTATCTCAAGGTCGCCTTCTACCCTGTTAAATGGATTTATCTGTATCTTTTTAGACATATCAATCGACTCTCCTCGATGATACGGCGTTTTTCTTCAGTCTGACAGGAGTGGCAAGTTTTGCAAGGTTTGCCATCCCGACATACCATGCCTTGGGCACATCGAGAGGTAAGGTAACCGGCACATCCCCTATTTTCCTCGTCTCAAAGAAGGGGACAGAACCATCGGGGAAATCAGGCAGTGTACAGGCAATACATGGAAAACCTCCCCGCGTGCAGCTTCCTGTCCGGCCGAGCCACATGCGCTCATTACAATCTGACTCGCACAGCGTACCTTTACACCCGAGATATTCAAACAGGCATCCCTGCTGACCGTATTCAAGAGCGGAAGCCTTGAACTCATAGAATTCGTTTCTGGGACAGCCATGATGCGCTAATTTCTTGTAAAAGGCCTTGGGACGGTTAAACTCATCCAGCTCATCAACTCCTAATTTCCCCATCACGATCCGCATTAAAGTCTCAACGATCCAATCAGGATGGCACGGACAACCGGGAACATTGACAACGGGAAGGCCAGAACCTGATACATAATCCTTCCCTAAAAACCCTCCCCGCTCTTTCCTCAAGAATTGAAGACCTTTAGCATCGATAATATTAGCGCCTGCAGCCACTATTCCCCCAAAAGCAGCACAGGTACCAATTGCTATTGTATTCTGGCTCACCCGTGCGAGTTTTTGTATCGTATCCTTAAAAGGCCGTCCGTTAAAGAGAAAGTATTTTCCTGTACCTTCGGGTCCACATATGACAGCGCCCTCTACGATCAATACATCGACTTTTGTTTCTCCTGAAATACATTTTTCAAATATTTTCTCAACCTCATCGCCGATTTCGAGACTGAGGAACGGGTGCCAGAGCAAGTTTACTTCGAGTATCTTTAATGCTGTGAGGACATGGGGCTGCTCTGCGTTGAGGAATGAGATCGTATCACCATTGCAGCCACCGCTCTGCAACCATAATAGATTTATCATGTTTACCCCCTCATTTAATCTTATTGCTCACCGGAATCAATGCTTAACCTCATATAAATATTAACACGGCATTCAAGCAAAATCAAAACTTGACCGCATCAGGCTCTACCGGCAGATGTGTGTCATACATCGATATTGCAATTTACAGACCCGACATCTATAATCTTATTTAAGACCCTTTGTGGCAAGACAGGCTGTCCCATAATGTAGCCGCAGGCTCGAGCCCTGTGGAATATCATTATTATTCAACAAGGCTCGAGCCTGCGTACAGAGAGCGCAACTTAAAAGTTGCGGCTACAATATAGCGCTATGTGACTTCGAATTTTTATGATTGTCGGACAGCCTGCAAGACCACGGGGAATAAACGCTACACAATATATATATGCAATATAAGCAATATCTTTGGATTATCAGGCTTGCCCTTTTTATTGTTTTCACTATATTTGTGTCTTATCCCGCTGTTTCTCAAAAAACCGGCAAAGAAGTACTTGTCATTACAGTCAACGGTGTAATTAATCCTGTTGTAGCAGAATACATCGGAAAGAATATTCAAAAAGCACAAGAAAAACATGCTGAGGCGCTCATCATCGAGCTTGATACCCCGGGCGGTTTAGACACATCAATGAGAAACATCATAAAAGATATCAACAGCAGTACTGTGCCCGTTGTCGTCTTTGTTTCTCCAAGCGGAAGCAGGGCAGCCTCTGCCGGGGTCTTTATTACACTCGCCGCTCATATTGCTGCAATGGCGCCGGGTACGAATATTGGAGCAGCGCATCCTGTTGCTATCGGGGAAAAGATGGATAAGACAGTGGCTGAAAAAGCTACAAACGACGCTGCTGCCTATATTAAATCCATTGCAGAAAATCGCGGAAGAAATATTCAGTGGGCAGAAGATGCTGTCAGAAAAAGCATTTCTGCTACAGAAAGCGAGGCACTGAAAGAAAACATCATAGATTTAGTTTCAGAAGACATAAACTCGCTTCTCTCTGATATTAACGGGTATCAGGTAAAGACAGTAGTCGGTGAAAAAGTACTCGGCACAGAGAATATCGTTATAATCAGGGAAGACATGGGCATCAGGCACAAAATACTCAACCGTATTTCTGACCCGAATATCGCTTATATACTCATGGTTCTAGGTTTCTACGGCCTCTTCTTCGAACTTACAAATCCAGGTTCAATCTTCCCGGGAGTTATCGGTGGTATTTTCCTCATTCTTGCATTTTTTGCATTTCAGACACTGCCGGTAAATTATGCAGGTGTCCTTCTCATGATACTTGCTATCATTCTTTTCATTCTGGAAATAAAAGTAATATCTCATGGACTCCTTACGATCGGCGGAATCATCTCTCTGCTCATAGGCTCACTCATGCTTTTTGAATCGTCAGCGCCTTTTATGAAATTATCACTGTCAGTTATTCTGCCGGCAGTTTTTTTTATCTCTTTCTTCTTTGTCGTCACCATCAGACTTGCCGTCACGGCATACAGGAGAAAACCAGCCACGGGATCAGAAGGGCTCGTAGGTTTGGAAGGAACCGCAAATACGGATATATCCACAGAAGGCGGCATGATATCCCTGCACGGAGAGCTATGGAAAGCCCAGTCTGATAACCCCATTATGAAAGGAGAACGTGTTATTGTAGAGTCTGTGAAAGGTTTAACAGTCAAGGTAAAGAAATATTAATGATTTCATGAACTGTTTAAAAGGAGGTATTTATGGCAGGACTACCGTTACCATTCTATTGGATAGCTATAGGCATATTTTTATTGGTCTATTTCCTGACAGCAGCAATTAAGATACTTAAAGAATATGAACGGGGTGTTGTTTTCAGGCTCGGCAGGGTTATCCCGGTTAAGGGTCCCGGGTTAGTCATTATCTGGCCGGTGATCGATAAGCTCGTAAGGGTCAGCCTCCGAATTGTCACCATGGATGTCCCTTCCCAGGACGTAATAACGAAAGATAATATTTCAGTTAAGGTGAATGCTGTTGTTTATTTCAGGGTTATGCACCCTATCATGGCCATAACAGAAGTAGAAGACTTTTTCTTTGCAACTTCACAGATAGCACAGACAACCCTGAGGAGTATTCTCGGTCAGAGCCAGCTTGACGACCTCTTAACAAAACGTGAAGAGGTTAACGCAGAACTTCAGAAAGTAATCGACTTTCAGACCGAACCCTGGGGAATTAAAGTCACGGCAGTAGAGGTCAAGAACGTTGACCTGCCTGTAGAAATGCAGAGGGCTATAGCAAAACAAGCAGAGGCTGAGCGTGAAAGAAGGGCAAAGGTTATCCATGCAGCAGGAGAATTTCAAGCTTCCCAGAAACTTGCTGACGCAGCAAAAATCATAGCGACAGCACCATCAGCATTACAACTCAGATTTCTCCAGACCCTATCAGAAATTGCTACAGAGAAAAACTCAACGATACTCTTTCCCATACCGATAGACCTTATCAAGCCGTTTATACCGAAAGATACGAAATAGGTAACACAAAGCTCTATCCAAGAGGTGTAATTGCGGAGGATTTTCACAAGAGGGGATAAATCCCCCTTGTGAAAATAGCATGGTTTCTACTCCGTTCCACACCGATCATGTCATATCCCATTGATTTCTTATTATCCATCTCCGGGAAAGGTTTCATCGTAATTTTAAAAATGCAATAACCCCCCCACAGCAGAGACGGCGGGGTATTTATTTTCAAAAAATATTGCAATTTTTGTATATTTTGTGTATATAATTTACTATTTATCTCAATATATTATAAAGATGCGCTTGAGAACTGCTTTTAAAAAGGCCATAAATTTAAATTAAAATATGTTAATTTTAAAATCATTTTTAACATTTTTAAAAAGATTTTAATATAGCACGGAAACATAAAATGTAACACGAGTCACTGATTCATTAAGGGATCTCAACATAGAATATGTATCAAATTTTATATATAAAGATTTCAAGGAGGTGATTGGAGCAGAACAAAAAAGTCTGTGGAAAATAATTCTATAAACCCGGTCTTCAATGTCTAAAGAGTAAAAAATAAAAAAGGGGGGCACCATGCAAAACGTATCATTGAATAATGGGGGGACAAGACAATTCGAGAGGAGACCTTTCTCACAAACCGTCGATTTTGCCATAAGTTCACGCGAATCAAGAGAACAGAAATTTTTACATCTGAAAGGCAGGGCTGTTGATATAAGCGATGATGGGTTAGGCATCCGGACAGACTACCCGCTTAAACCCGGTCACATGCTCTGGTTTAACGACGGTACGGAAGAAAAAGCTGGTTTAGTACAGTGGTGTATAAAGCATGATGACGACTACCGTGTTGGGGTCAAGCTGGACGGGAAACACATCAAGCATCTCGATATTGCAACGGATCTCTTCATGAAACGACTTCAGGAGATCGAGGACAAATGTCATGCTGATTCTTCCCAGGCAGACCCTGAACTGCTTTACAAAGAGGTCACCTCGACTATTTCCGACGTTCTCGAATCATGCGAAGAATTCGAAAACGAAGTCAGGGATGAAAAAATAATCCGCGACGCACGGGTGAGGTTCCATGAAAAAACCAATCGTATTCTATCCAAAAGCTATTTTATCAACCGTACAAGAACCTGGCCACAGGGACAGCAGGGAGATTATAAAACTCTTGAATATGCTTATAAAAACACTCCTCTTTCTGAAGGGATAGGATACTATCTGGATTTGTACCTTCTGAACAGAGATCTCGCAGATGCTGTAAGGAATAGATTGATGCACCTAAAGGAACTGTTACGAACAGAACTAGTACAGAGGGATAATCTTTCTGTACTTAATATAGCCTGTGGCTCATGCCGCGAGGTAGTCGAGTTAGCGCCTGTTATTGAAAAAACTAAAGCGAAAGTGACGTGTATTGATATAGACAATGACGCACTTTCTTTTGCAGCAAACCGTCTGTCATATACCGGCATCTCTAACCAGGTAAAGCTCAGAAAATATAATGCACTCAGGATGTTTGACCATGAGCTTAACATGAGCGAATTCGGGAAACAGGATATCATTTACAGCGTCGGCTTCTTTGACTATCTGGAATCTGATTTTCTCGCACGATTATTTAGAGAGATCTATGCCCTTCTCAATCCCGGAGGTAAATTAATCACTTCTTTCAAGGATGCAAATCGTTATAGATATAACGACTATCACTGGATTGCCGACTGGGACGGTTTCCTCCAGCGCACTGAAGATGACTTCTTGAACATCTTTTCCGATGCAAATATTCCATTTTCTGCAATAACAGAGACGCGTGAAGAATCAGGGGTTATAGTATTTTATGTGGTAAACAAATAGGGATTAGAAGATAACTGGTACTGCATCTGGTGACTGGATGCTAAACGTTTAATGAACAAAACTGTTGTCATAACAGGCATAGGTATTCTCTCACCTATCGGTACAGGAAAAGAAATATTCTGGGAAGCCCTGTTTCAGGGAAAGACCGGTTTCAAAAAGATTGATCTTTTTGATACAAGCTCATTTAAAGTCCATGTTGCCGGTGAAATAGCCGATTTCGACCCTGTATCATTACTCGGCAAAAAGGGATTACGAACACTCGATCGCAGCACAAGGCTTGTCAACGCAGCATCAAAACTCGCATTAGAAGATGCTCACCTTGATATTACCGAAGAAAATACACATTCCACAGGCGTATCCATCGGTGCAACATTCGGTAGTCTTCACAGCATCTCGCAGTTTGACCGTGAAGGACTCATTGAGGGTCCAAAATATGTAAACCCGTCGCATTTTCCTAATACCGTTATCAATTCTCCCGCAAGCCAGGTATCAATCAGATTCAAGATAAAAGGGTTCAACACAACCATATCTACAGGTTTCTGTGCCAGCCTTGATGCTGTCTACTATGCTTCGGATTTTATTAAATTGAATCGAGCGTCCGTAGTCCTTGCAGGCGGTGTTGAGGAACTCTGCGAAGAGACCTTTCTCGGTTTTCATAATCTCGGATGTCTGTCAGGCACAATCGGCTCTGAGCCTGTTTGCTGCCCCTTTGACAAACAAAGAAACGGCATGATCCTTTCTGAAGGTTCAGCAGTTCTTGTTCTTGAAGACAGGGAGCATGCACTTAAAAGAGGGGCAGAAATACTGGCAGCAATTAAGGGCTATGGAAATGCCTTTGACCCTGAAGCAGACAAAAGTTTTGACCATAAAGGAAACGGATTAAAGAATGCTATCTCTCTGGCATTAGAAGACGCTTCCCTTAATCCGGAAGATGTAGATTATATATCCTCCTCTGCTAATTCAACAAAGGGTCTCGACAGGATGGAAACAAACGTAATCAAGGGGGTTTTCGGAGAACATGCATTCAAAATTCCTGTAAGCTCGATAAAGTCCATGGCTGGAGAATCCTTTTCAGCCTCGGGTGCAGTATCATTAGCTGCGGCGATTGGTGCGATAAACAAAGGTCTCATTCCTCCGACAGTGAATTACCTGGAAAAAGACCCTGAATGTGACCTTGATTATGTACCCAACAAGGCACGGGAAAAAGCCATAAACAACGTTCTCGTAACTGCTGTCGACCCCTACGGACAGAATACAGCTATTATTGTAAGCAGGTTTAATCAGTGATTTGCTCATTTAAGTCATTATTAAGGAACAAAGAGGATGAATAAACAATATCTTACATAGCGAACCCTGTTCCAATGGTCGTCATTATCCAGCTTGACCGGATAATCCAGTTCATTTTTCTGGATTACCAGATCGGAGTCGGGCAATGACAGGACAAAAGATCTTAAATGTTTTTTTTAAGATCCTTGAGGATTAATAGCATAAATATTGTTTGGGCCCATTAAATGCAACTTGACTTTGAACAAATAAAAAACTTGATTCCCCAGAGATTTCCCTTTATAATGATTGATAAAATACTTGAACTTGAACCTGATAAATATGCAATATCAATGAAAAATATTACATACAATGATGTTTTTTTTCAGGGTCATTTCCCGGAGAATCCTGTCATGCCCGGAGCCTTAATCATAGAGGCCATGGCACAAACTGCCATAGTCCTTTTTGCGATCGATAAAGAATCTAACCCATCACCACCTTTTTTTAATCAGGAACCACCCTCCTTTCCCTCTTTTGATAAAGAACGCCCATCTTCACCCCCCTTTGATAAAGGGGGGATGGGGGGATTTTCCGATAAAATAAAAAAGCCCATTTACTACTTTGGCTCAGTTAAAGCACGTTTCTTACACCCTGTTGTCCCCGGCGACCAGATCAGAATTAAGGTAGTGAATGTAAAGTCTTTGCCAACCAGTGCTTTCGTTGAAGCAGAAGCATCTGTTGATGGGAAAAAGGTATCAGAGGCAGAGCTTGTTTTCAGTGTAAAAAAATGAATAAAAGGGTTGTCATAACAGGCCTTGGTGTTATCTCCTCTATAGGAATCGGCTGGCAGGAATTCTGGGATAACCTCCTTAAAGGCAAATCCGGCATAAGTCCGGTTACGTCTTTTGACACTTCAAACCATTTCACACATAATGGGGGAGAAATAAAAAACTTTGATCCTGAAAACTTTTTTAATAAAGACAAAACAAATTCACTCGGCAGAGCATCCCAACTTGCACTTGCAGCAGCAAAGTTGGCAATAGCAGATGCAAAATTGAAAAAAAATGAACTTGAAATTTCTAGCATTGGTACTTGTATCGGAACAACAACAGGTTCAATACAGGCAATTGAGGCAATCAATGATAAATTACTCAATAAACAAGTACCTTCTGAGAATCTTATATCGCAACTTCCTCCTCATACAAAGCCTGCAATTGTTGCAAAAGAATTTAATCTTAAAGGCCCGAATTTTATGATTTCTAACGCCTGTGCATCAGGGAATTATGCTATTGGTTATGGTTATGACTTAATACGTTTCAATAGAGCAGATCTGATTTTTGCGGGTGGATCCGACCCTTTTTCACGTATAGAATATACCGGGTTTAATCAACTGGCATCAGTTGCACCTGAAAGATGCCAGCCTTTCGATAAAAACAGGAAAGGTATGATAGTCGCTGAAGGAGCAGGAATTCTTGTATTGGAATCTTTGGAGAGTGCACTTCAAAGAAATGCGCACATTTATGCTGAGATTTCAGGTTATGGTCTGAGCTGTGACGCAAAACATATGACACAGCCTTCTGCAGAAGGCATTTCTCAATGTATGATTAAGGCAATGCATGAAGCACAAATTAACAGGGATGATGTCGATTATATAAGCGCACATGGAACAGGAACAATCGCAAATGATAAAACAGAATGTGCTGCTATAAAAATAGTTTTTGGAAATCGCTACAAACAAATACCGATTAGCTCAATAAAATCCATGCTTGGACATACAATGGGAGCAGCAGCAGCACTTGAGGCAATATCGTGTGCACTTTCTATACAAAACGATATTATTCCACCTACAATAAATTATGAAACACCTGATCAGGAATGTGACATTGACTGCGTGCCAAACAAAGCTAGAGAATCTACCGTTAGTATTGCTTTAAATAATTCATATGCCTTTGGTGATAATAATGCTTCTTTGGTTTTAAAAAAATATCTCAATTAATAAGGAGAAATATTATTTGTCTTATAATGAAAAATATGACGCTATAATCATAGGTGCAGGTATTGGCGGCCTTGTCTGCGGCTGCTACCTTGCAAAAGCCGGGATGAAGGTTCTTATTGTTGAACAACATCATAAACCAGGAGGGTATTGTACTTCTTTTAATAGAGCAGGTTTTATTTTTGATGTAGGTCCCCATTGTTTTGGATCATATAGAAAAGGTGGTATTTTAAATAAGATCTTTAAAGAACTCGCCTTAGACAAAAAAATAAAAATAATTCGGCCGAACCCCTCAGATATAGTAATAATGCCCGATTATTCTATACCTTTTTGGAATAATTTAGAGAAAACTATAATGGAGTTCCAAAAAATATTTCCTGAAGAACCTAATATCAAAGATTTTTTCTATTTATTAATAGATACCGATCCTCAATCTTTTTCCAGATTAAGAAATTTGACATTTAAGAATTTGGTTGATAAATATTTCAAAAACAATAGACTTAAAGCAACTCTACTATTACCACTATTACCCATCAATGGATTTTTACCCTCATCATTATCAGCATTTGTTGCAGCCAAACTTTATTCTGAATTTCTTATTGATGGAGGATATTATCCTGAAGGAGGAATGCAAGTAATTCCTAATGCTTTGGTAGAAAGATTTAGAAAGTATGGAGGTGAACTGCAACTTTCATGTATTGCTAAAAAAATTAGGACAAAAAATAATATTGTTACGGGTGTTGTTCTAAATAAACTGGGGTTCGTTAAAGCAAAATATGTTATTTCTGATTGTGATGCTAGACAGACATTTCTCAAACTACTTGGGAAAGAAAAGATTGAAGAACATTTCTACCGTAAATTGAAAAGTATGGTGCCATCATTATCTAACTTCATTATATATCTAGGTATTAATCAAAATTTTAAAACATCGCTTAATCCTGGAACCTTTTTATATGTCTTTGATAATTATGACGTTGAACAAATATATCGAAAAGCAAAAAAGGGAGATATTAAAGGCTATGGTGGATATATGTTTCGTTTATCTTACGATAAAAAAACGATATATGCTGGCATTCCAGCTCCTTACAAGAATCAAATATTCTGGGAAAATAATAAATATATGTTTTTAGAATCTTTTATTTTTAAATTGGAAAAATATATATTTCCCAATTTATCAAAATATTTAATATATAAAGAAGCCGCTACACCTCATACACTTAACAGATACACTCTAAATTATAAAGGCGCATCTTTTGGATGGGCAGGGATACCTTCACAATTTGCTGTCTATGATTTCAGGAAACCTTCTTTTTTTGAAAATCTTTATTTAACAGGTCACTGGACATCTTTAGGAGTTGGAATATCTGGAACGGCTTATATTGGTCAGGACACAGCAAAAATGGTTCTATATAAAAAAAATTAGGCAAAATGTCAATTTTTTGATATATTTTATTTTATGGAAAAAGAAGCATATATTCAGGATGAAATAAAAAAACTAACCCTTTCTTTTACTTCATCACTTTTAATTATTGCAGGTATTGTAATACTTCTATTGAGTGTATTAGATTATTTTGCTACACCCGAAAATTTTAAAATCTTTTTTATTTATAGATTAATTGCTACTTCTTTATATTTAGTTTTACTCATATTATTTAAATCAATAAAAAAATTACCTGAAATATTTATAATTTCAGCCGCAATAATAGTTTCAGTAATGATTGAGCTCATGATTCTTTCATTTGGAGGTCATCAATCTACTTATTACGCTGGTTTTATAGTTGTCTTTATATTTTTGTTTGGACTTTCTCCAATTTCCTTTAGATTATCGATATTGCTTGCTGCAATACTTTATGGTATTTATCTATTCCCAATTCTACTATTCGATAAGATTACAAATATCCGGTTATTTTTAAGCAACAATATGTTTTTACTTGCAACTCTATTTGGAGGTCTTGCTTGGAGATACATAAACTATCAAATTCATATTAAAAAGCTTTCTCTTGAATTTGACATTTCACAAGACAAAGAACAACTTGAAATGTATTCACAAAAACTCGAAGAATTAGTCCAAGAACGTACCAAAGAGCTTACTGTATCTGAACAACGGTTCAGGGCATTGTTTGATAATGCTAATGATGGGGTTGTTGTTCTTGACAAGAATGGGGTTATCATTAATATGAACAATAAGTTCAGTGAATTGCATGGTTTTGACAAGGATGCTTTGATAGGAACCAGTGTCAAACTTTTAGAAGTTGAAAACAACAAAACAGAAAAGGAAGAGAGATTCAGGAGAATATTGAATGGTGAAGCTACTGTGTTCGAGACCGAGCATTACAGGAAAGACGGGAGCAGAATCCTCCTTGAGGTTAGCTCCAAAGGTATCGAGATAGGTGGAGAATTATTCATTCAATCGCTTCACAGGGACATCACGGAAAAGAAGGCCTTCCAGGAACAGTTGATGCAGTCCCAGAAGATGGAATCGATAGGACAGCTTGCCGGTGGAGTTGCACACAATTTCAATAATCTGCTTACATCTATATTAGGATATGCGGAATTATTACAGGAACACAGTAACCTTGATATTGAATCTAAAAAGAGGGTTAACAGTATTGAGAGCGCTGCGCGCAAGGCAGGGGTAATGGTCTCAAAGCTTCTGAGTTTCTCACGGAGAGAATCATCCGAAACACTACCATTAAACCTGAATGATGTTATCAATGACTCAGTACGACTTCTTGAGGGCGTTCTCGATAAAAGAATCGGGCTTAAAACAACTCTCAATAAAGACCTGCCCACTATAGAAGGCGACCCTAACCAGCTCGAGCAGGTCATTATGAACCTCATGGTCAATGCAAGGGATGCAATGCCTGACGGCGGTCTTATAACCGTAAGAACACGTCAAGTTGTAATTGAAAAAGACAGACAGAATTTGCCGACTTATGTAGTGCCCGGTAACTATATCCAACTAACAGTTTCTGATACAGGGTGCGGCATTCCGAAAGAGATAGTCACCAAGATTTTTGATCCATTTTTCACAACAAAGGAAAAAGGTAAAGGCACAGGTCTTGGGCTTGCGACAGTCTATGGTATTATTAAAGACCATAAGGGATATATTACAGTTCAAAGCGAAGTTGACAAAGGCACAACCTTTGATATTTATCTTCCTATTTCGGGCAAAGCAGCATACAGGCCTGTTTCAGAAAAGCTTTTTTCTGTATCCGGGCATGAAAATATACTTCTCGTGGACGACGAGGAAGAGGTAGTGAATTTTACCAGGGATGTATTGGAAACCCATGGATACAGGGTTCTCGCTGCGAATAATCCCTTAGCTGCTATAGATATCTTTAAAAAACTTCCAAATGATATTCATCTCATCATTACAGACATTATGATGCCTCTCATGAAGGGCACTGAGCTTATCCAGAACCTCAGGACAATAAGGCCCGATGTCAAAATTATAGCAATTTCCGGTTACAGTGAAGAAGCGATCAATAAGGAAAGAATGATGATAGATGAATTTATTAAAAAACCCTTTGAAGTCTACTATCTCCTTTCAACAGTAAGGCGTATCCTTGACACCGGGATCAGGAATCTACCACCTTTTTAGTATTGCTTGTAATAGATTCAATACTATTTAACCAAACCTTTTGGGCTACTACAAAAAAGACTAAATTCCAATTAATAACTTGAATTATTAGGGAATACATATTTAAAATTTAGCAATGGAAAAAAGTGAATATATAAATATAAATATAGAAAAAAAATGTCGTCTTTGGTTTAGTATTGGTCTTATTATTGGAGCTGCTTTCTTCCTTTTATTGTCCATCATGGATTACTTTGGCTCACCTGAAAATTTTGAAGAATTTTTATATTATAGGATTTTTGGAGCTATTTTATTAATAATTTGCTACTTTCTATTCAAGTTGCATAAAAGCAAATTATATCAACAATCTATTTTAACTTTTTCAATAATAATATCCGCTGTAACAATAGAACTCATGATACTAGGTCATGGTGGACATAAATCAGCATATTATGCAGGTATGATTATATTAATTACTTGTGTTTTTGGGTTAATTCCACTTAGCTTACTTTACTCTATTTTTGGAGTTTTCATTATATATCTAATATATCTAATACCTATATTAGTCATAGATAAAATTACAGATTTTAAAACATTTTTTATCAATAATTCTTTTTTAGTCACCTTCTCTTTAATAGCTTTAATATGGAGATATTTTAGCTATAAGGGTCTTATAAATGAACTCGGTCTCCAGTATGAGCTAAATATAAAGAATCAAAAACTAGAAAATTATTCTACAAAACTCGAAGACATCGTTAATAATCGAACAAAAAAATTAATGGAGTCAGAATCAAAACTCAAAAAATCAGAATTAATGCTTAGGTCATTTTTCGAATACGCAACAGATGGTATCATGATCCTGGATAGTAGCGGAAATATACTCGAAGTCAACCAGAAGGCATGTGAAATATACGGGTTTGATAGAGATGAAATCGTTAATACGAGTATAGATCTTCATGCTGTAGACAAGTCGTTGTCAAAAGAACGGATAGAACGTCTCATGAAAGGTGAATCA